>Ga0209633_10000502_pt1 | contig 45199 bp, 54 predicted proteins | sample Cruoilmetagenom1_FD_187290 | JGI IMG/M metagenome (GOLD analysis project Ga0209633, IMG submission 187290) | Oil polluted marine microbial communities from Coal Oil Point, Santa Barbara, California, USA - Sample 1 (SPAdes) (version 2) | ecosystem: Environmental > Aquatic > Marine > Oil seeps ... | reverse complement strand
GAGTGTTCCCTATGAACGGGTTTTACCAAATGTCCGCGAACAGCCTGCAAGGTGAGGAAATCCACTTGCAGCGCTATGCCGGAAAAGTGGTTCTGGTTGTTAATACCGCGAGTAAATGCGGCCTGACGCCACAGTATGAAGGACTGCAGAAACTTGTGCGAGAAGTATGCCGACAAGGGCCTAATCGTGCTCGGTTTTCCCTGTGATCAGTTTGGTAATCAGGAGCCGGGAAAGAATGAAGAGATCGGCGCCTTCTGCGAGAAAAATTACGGCGTGACCTTCCCCGTTTTTGCAAAAGTGGAGGTCAATGGCACAGGCGCAGATCCGATCTTCCGTTATCTTTGCAACCAGCTCCCCGGCATACTCGGCAAGAGGGTCAAATGGAATTTTACAAAGTTTTTAATTGGCCGAGACGGTTCGCCCATCAAGCGCTTCGCGCCTGTGACGAAACCGAAAAAACTCGAGCGAGCCATTTGTGAAGAGCTTGGAAAGTAATTGTAGGGGTGTCTCGAAAGACGCCTGCCGACCGATTCGGCGACAACAAACCAAGTAACAAGTAACTTTAATATTGCGAGATAATATAATTGGCGAAAGCTCCACATAAGAAATAACATCAGAAAAGATCAAAAGAAACACGGCCAAATGAAATTATAAATGCCGCATTGGATCTTTTTGCGGGACACGGTTATAGCTCCACCAAGCTTGATGATATTGCAACTCATGAGGGCATCACAAAAGGAACGATTTATCTTTATTTCGAAAGCAAAGAAAAATTATTTCAAGCGGTTATTCAAAGAATAATAGTAAAAGAAATTGAAAAGGGAAAGAAATTAGCAGTAGAACACGAAGGCAGTCAACGCGATCTGCTGCGTAAACTTATCCATTATTGGTGGAGCATGGTTGGCGAGACACGACTGGCGGGCATTCCAAAACTCATGACTTCTGAAGCGAGCAATTTCCCTGAACTTTCCAGTTTTTTTGTCGATAATGTTACATGCAGAGCCAGAGCGATATTTGTTGAGATAATAGAAGAGGGTATAACAAACGGTGAGTTTAGAAAACTCGATGCCAATTATGTTGCCAGATTAGTGTTGGCGCCCTTGGTATTTGCAGTTATATGGGAAAAATCTTTATCACCATACGATAAAGAAAAGAATCATATGATATTTATAAGTATTTAGACTTACATATTGATTTGGTTTTAAACGGACTAATCAAAGGTGATTAAGCGACCCTAAAGAAACATATTACTTAAAATTTAATTAGCAAGCCGCCGGATTCCGGCCACTCTGTTTTGGATTATGTGAAACCGCAGGGTCCGGTCTTGCTTTTTGCCTTTTGTGTGGTGAATAACTGCCCCTGGCCGTAAGGGGTAGTTTAGCCAATCAACTATAACAGCGCCTTCCTTAAACCCCCGGTTAACGGAAGGTGGTTAGGTTTTGCTCAGTGTCTGGTTACAACCCATGACACTGTAAATAATACGGCTGGTGTTTTGTCTGTGCACTTGAAGCAAATGCGGTGCAGGTTCTTAATAAACAAGAAGCCTTGTAAAAATACCAAGCAACATAATTTTGCAAATATCGAATAAATAACGAACAATGGGGGTCGATTTATTTTCAAAATAAACAAGACACCCATTATAAAATACATAGAATAAACAAAACAATTAACAGGACACCCATCGTGAGAAAATGGGTAACCTATTGTTTCTTCTATATTTTATTGAAAATGTTAAGGTGGGTGTCTCGTTAGTAGAGTAGAGTAAAATTCTCAAAGAGTTTGTTTCTTAAGCAGCCTGATTCCTGCCCCGCCATTCTTATTTTCTGACACAAGCTCGGCACCTGCTTTTTTTAAAGCTAAATCGAGGGCCTGTTTGACTGCCTGAATATTAGGACCGAGCGCATTTGGAATATCATCCTGCGCCTCCATTCGCTTAATCGTCATTTCGCTCACAGCAGCAGCTTGTTTGAGGTCTTTGACAGACCATTTTAAAAAGCCGCGAGCCATTCTTATTTGCGCACCAGTGATCATGGGCGTGATTATACAGGCTAGGCACCCATTTTATCTAGAAGGGTTGAAAATAGTGCTTATATGGTATAAATTATACCTACTTAGGTACATATTAAGCTTAAATAGGCCTATATGTGGCGCAGTGTGGCGAGGTAGCTAATCTCAAACAAAGCGTCGTTATTAAAATGCGCCCATCTGGCGAGTTCAGACCTCACCAGATAGACGACTTATCACAACCGATACAAGGAATATCAGTCATGATCGAGCAGAATTGTAATCGAATTGCGCCTAAAGCGCTTTCCATCTTCCAGCCTGTCTTCCACAGCCGTAGCCAACAACACGGCGGGGGGAAGGTATGAGCAAACCGAAAACATCCCCGCCTATCGACAACCCGGAGCCTGCTCGCCCAATACCACGCCATCCGTTTTTTGATTTCGACCATGACCAGGCGAGTTTTATTGAGTGTATTGATGCGCTCAACCGTGTCGAAGCTATGATTGAGTTATGCGATTTTCTGAAACTGGACAGTGATAGTGAGGGCGGCCTGACACCGAAGGCGGCGTTTGGGTATTACTGGCTCTCGGTACTGACACGGGGAACGCTCTCCTATGTCAGTGATCGATTATTGGCATTGAATAGACAACAACGGGAAAAACATCAGCAAGAATAAAGGGCATGTCGGGAATATTTATCATCACTTCCTCAGGCAGCCTGATCATCCAGTGAATTCAGTCGTTTGAGGGTGTCGGGGTATTTACGCACCATGAGGATCAGGGCGGCGGCCTGGGTGTTGGGTTTGGCGCGGCCTTGTTCCCGGTTTTCCAGGGTGCGAGTGGAGACGTGCCATATCACCGAAGATATTCATCGGCATACGACCCGAGTAGTGATCGAGTCGATCGGTGTCACCGATCTGCACGCGCTTGCGCCGGGGTCGTCCGTTTGCCTGGGTATCGGGACGTAGAAAAAAACTGTCCAGGCCACCTTCATGATGGGGCAGTGACAACCGGGCCAGGAACGCCTGCAATGCGGTATCACGTCCCCACAGGGACAGGAACAGCAGATTGTCGGCGGGATCGACCAGCACAGCATCGGCAAACAGTTCCGGGGCTTCGTCTACCTGCATCAGATGTGATTCAAGCATGGCTTTCTCCTTGGTTAAGAAAAACAGTTAAAAAAGGCCGGAGAAAAGCACGCCCGGTGGGCGTGTTTTCCCGGCTAAGGGGGGGTGAGATGAGACGTTATTGGCTTTCGCTGTTAGTGCCGGTCTTGTTCCAGATTTGCCCGATAGCGTCAAACGTATAGTCCAGGTCTTTGAGGCGAGTGCGTTGTTCCCGGAACAGTTTGCGATCGACCGTGGGGTCCAGTTTGACCTGTGACCCCAGTGGCCATACTGTTCCAAACAGCGTTTCGTCATCATTGGCGCCGGTTTTATCCTTGGACGATGGTTCAGACTGATCCGAAGGCGCAGCGACGGTTGTTTCCACAACAGCCGGTGGTTGAACATCAACCGGATCGGGTTCTGTGTTGGCCGCTTTATCTTCGGGTTTGAGTTCATCAATCCCGATGAGATTCAGACTCTTTAATGTTGCTCTGACCTCAACGACAAAACGCCCACCGGCGAAATAGGATGACGGGAAAATCTGGGTGACACTGAAATTCCCTTCGTAGCGGCCTTCCTCATACTGTTCGAGCAAGGTGTCTTTGACAGAAAACTCGCCCAGATCCGTAATGAGTCGGCCTACATTGAATGGCCCGTTACGGCCATGGATTGTTTTAATGGATAATACGCCATCGATATTCATGGTTTACCTCCTTATTAATAGATAAAGTGTGCACAAGGAGGTATCCCGACACGGGGAAATACACTCCCCCGCAGGGTTTGAAAGTGAAGCCGTAAGGCTGGGTAAAGAATGAACCGACGATCGAGTGATCGTTGCGCCTGTTTCACGGTTCGATGGAGGCGCTCAGGGAGCTGGTCAAGCCAGCAAAGGGTCCACTAAATACGCAGTGGTTGAAACAGGTTTCAGCCTAGTCCAGGTGAAAGCACAAAAGCAATCGAATATTTTTTATCACGACCGAAAATTAGTGGGGACGTCCTGGCGGGGCGGGTGATGTCCATGATGGCGATAGTGGAGAGATAAAATGGTAGCGCCTAATATATAAGGTATACTTTTGATTATGATCAATGTAATGGAAAAATTGTCACAATATAATTTTAATGTATGTAGCTCACTAGGTTCGTGGAGAGTATATTACGCCTGAGGAATTTTATCACAGGGCATTAATGAGTCTTTTGCGGATAGAATCATCAGAAACTGCTGAGAGCGTGAATGTTACAGTAATGTTTAATAGCCTTTAACAATTGTCAGCACGTTTCCCATTGTGCGAAAAAGAAGATGTTTTTATTCCCGGGTTAATCGATACTTTTCAGTTGATGGAACTACAAGCATTTTTATTGCGGTCGATGAGCCAGGGGAACCAGAGCATCAATATGAATTGTTATCTATGGCAGATTTGATAATTTCTTGTTAACAGAGTTAATTTTCAGCTGATGATTATTATGGGCGCTTAAAAATTATTTGAGACGCACGGAAAATGGAATAGGAAAAAGTCTCCCCAAGTTTAATTTATAAAAAAGTTTTAAAAGAGAATAAATACAGTAGTATTGCGAGCGGAACGATTTGCATGTGGGCAGCATGCAGGGGAAGGTGAAATTCTAGAATTAGTTCAAAAAAATGAACTTGAAGAGTTGTATAGTGAATTATTGTCTGATTCAGGATTAGTATTCACATCTTTTTCACCGCGCTTTTCTCAAGGAGATCCAATCAGAAATAATATCACTTAATGCAAACAAGTTTCTATCACATAAGGTTTTTGTTTCTATGATACAAAAATGTTTATTTCCAGCCGCTGGATATGGTACGCGCTTCCTGCCTGCTACTAAGGCGATGCCCAAGGAAATGCTGCCTATACTAAACAAGCCATTAATCCAATATGGTGTTGAAGAAGCCCTATTTGCAGGGATTCATCAAATTGCATTCGTAACCGGTAGAGGCAAACGCGCAATAGAAGATCATTTTGATATTAATTATGAAATGGAAAATGAGATACGTGGTACTAATAAGGAGAATTACCTGGACGGTATAAATAATATTATTAAACATTGTACCTTTTCTTATACGCGCCAAATTATCATAAGTGGTTTAGGGCAAGCGATATTAACCGGAGAAACATTAATCGGTAATGAGCCGTTTGGAGTGATATTGGCAGATGATTTGTGCATATCAGATGGAAAACACGACTTAATGAAACAAATGATAGAACTATATACTAAATATAATTGTTGTATAGTGGCATTACAAGAAGTTAACCAAGAAGAAGTAGGGAAATACGGGATTGTTTCAGGCAAAAAAAATAGGGACGGAACAATTACAATAAAAAATATGGTGGAGAAACCAGACCCAAAAGATGCTCCAAGCAATTTTGCGATTATAGGTCGATATATCTTGCAGCCTAAAATCTTCGAAATACTAAAGAAAATAAAGCCAGGTGTTGGAGGTGAAATACAAATCACGGATGCACTTAGAAATCTCACCGAAACTGAAAATGTTATTGGGCTTGTGTTTAAGGGGTTACGTTTTGATTGTGGCAGTGTAGACGGATTTGTAAAAGCAACTAACTATTTCTATGAAAAACACGCTTAGGCATAAAGTGAGGCTGTAAATTAAATTGTGTAACTGCTCATTAATTAATACCCTAAACCACAGGAGAATTAATAATGAGTATAGTCATGAACGAAAAAGAAATGAGGGCCTTGGCCGCCGAGCTGGCGAAGAACATCAAAACCGAAAAGGACTTGAGTGACTTTAGCCGTCAGCTCAAGAAAATGACCGTTGAGGCCGCCCTTGGCGCGGAGATGGAAGACCATCTAGGCTACGCCAAACACGATACAGAAGGTCATCATACGGGCAACAGCCGCAATGGATACAGCGGCAAAACCCTCAAAGGTAACCATGGCAAAGTCGATATTGAAGTACCACGCGATCGCAATGGCTCGTTTGAGCCTCAACTTGTCCGCAAAGGCCAGACCAGGCTGACCGAATTTGATTCTCAGATATTGAGCCTGTATGCCAAAGGTATGACCACCCGCGACATCGTTGAGACGTTTAAAGAAATGTACGGGGCTGACGTTTCCGCCACCCTGATCTCAAAGGTAACGGAATCTGTTCTAGAGAAAGTATATGAATGGCAGTCTCGTCCCCTCGATGACGTTTACCCCATTGTGTACCTGGACTGTCTGGTCGTCAAAATCCGCCAGGACAAGCGGGTCATCAACAAAGCCATCTACCTGGCACTGGGGATCAACCTGGAAGGCCACAAAGAGTTGTTGGGCATGTGGTTGTCTGAAAACGAAGGCTCGAAATTCTGGTTATCGATTTTAACCGAGTTACAAAACCGGGGTATCAAAGATATCTTCATTGCCTGTGTCGATGGCCTCAAAGGCTTTCCTGAGGCGATTAATACCGCCTACCCTGACACCAAGGTGCAACTATGCATCGTGCACATGGTGCGTAACTCGCTGCGCTTTGTGCCCTGGAAAGATCGTAAGGCGGTGGCCGTTGACCTCAAAAAAATATATTCCTCACCAACGGTGGAAGAAGCTGAACGTGAGCTTGCGCATTTTGGTAAGGTCTGGGATACGAAATATGCTGCCATCTCAAAATCCTGGCATGAACATTGGCCGAATTTGATCACCTTATTTGACTACCCCGAAGAAATTCGGAAAGTGATTTATACCACCAATGCCATCGAGTCCCTGAACAGCGTGATTCGTAAAGCGATCAAAAACCGAAAAATATTTCCCCACGACAATTCGGCATTGAAGGTGATCTGGTTAGCGATTCAGGCTGCCTCCAGGAAATGGACGATGCCACTGCATCATTGGAATGTGGCGCTGAATCGGTTTATGCTTGAATATCAAGGCCGGTTACCGAGAGGTTTCTAGTGTTGACCAACCGGGCAGTTACACAGAATTATTTACAGGGTCCATAAAGTTTATATACTGGACCTGTCCCAGTTTTCCGTACGCTTAACAAATGAGACAAAGTCTCACCAGCTACCGCTGACATTGAATCTAATAAGTTAACTATTGATCATGGTCATGGCTAAATCATTCCATCCTTTGTATATATAAAAGTATTTATTATTTATCTTAGACTATGGAACGTTGTGTTCCGGAAATATGGATGGCACGTCATGAATGTTCGACCATTACACGATTACGTAATCGTCCGCCGCAAAGAGGAAGAACATCTGTCCGCCGGCGGCGTTGTGATACCGGACACCGCAACCGAAAAGCCCGTCCAGGGTGAGGTCATCGCGGTTGGCAAAGGCAGGGACCTCAAAGGCGGAAATATCATACCACCAGATGTGAAGCCCGGTGATCAGGTTTTATTCGGAAATTATGCAGGCACAGAGATCAAACTTGACAGTGAGGAACTGCTCGTGATGCACGAGACGGACATCATGGCTGCGCTGGAACGCTAGGTGAAAAAAGGGCCATATTCTATGTATCTTAGCAATGGAGGTGGTGCTCCATGCCAGCCAAAGAACTGAGATTCGGCGATGACGCGCGTCAGCGCATGGCGCGCGGGGCGAGCCTGCTTGCGCAGGCGGTCAAGGCGACGCTGGGGCCGCGCGGGCGCAATGTAGTAATGCAAAAGCCGTTCGGCGGCCCGGCGATCACCAAGGATGGGGTCTCCGTGGCCAAAGAGGTCGAGCTTGAGGATCAGTTCGAAAACATGGGCGCGCAGATGGTAAAAGAGGTGGCCGCCAAGACCTCTGAAATCGCCGGTGACGGCACGACCACCGCCACCGTGCTCGCCCAGACTATCTTCCAGGAAGGTTTGAAGTCGGTATCGGCCGGGATGAATCCGATGGATATCAAGCGCGGTATCGATAAGGCCGTCGATGCGGCGATCGAGGAACTAAAACACCTTTCCATCGCCTGCAAAGACAACAAGGCGATCGCCCAGGTAGGGACGATCTCGGCCAATGGTGATGAGGAGATCGGCGGCTTGATTGCCTCGGCCATGGAAAAGGTGGGCAAGGAAGGTGTCATCACCGTGGAGGAAGGCACCGGCATGGCGAACGAACTGGATGTCGTCGAGGGTATGCAGTTCGACCGTGGTTATCTGTCGCCCTATTTCATCAACAAACCCGATGAGATGAGCGCTGAACTGGAGGAGGCGTTTGTTCTGCTCGTCGACAAAAAACTCTCTAATATCCGGGATCTGCTGCCCTTATTGGAAGCCACCGCCAAGGCAGGTAAGCCATTGCTGGTGATTGCCGAGGATGTGGAGGGTGAAGCGCTGGCGACCCTGGTGGTCAATGCGGTGCGCGGCATTATCAAGGTGGCGGCTGTCAGGACACCCGGTTTCGGTGACCGGCGCAAGGCCATGCTGCAGGATATTGCAGTGCTGTCTGGAGGCCAGGTGATTTCCGAAGAGACCGGCCTGACCTTGGAAAAGGCCAGCCTGGGTGAACTGGGCTCGGCCCGGAAGATTATCGTCGCCAAGGACACCACCACCCTGGTCGGCGGCAACGGCAAGCCCGAGGCGATCGAGGCACGCATTCAGCAGATTCGCCGGCAGCTCGAAGATGCCACCTCCGACTACGACAAGGAGAAACTGCAGGAGCGCCTTGCCAAGTTGTCCGGCGGTGTGGCCGAACTCAAGGTGGGTGCCGCCACGGAAACGGCGATGAAGGAGAAGAAGGACCGCGTTGAGGATGCCATGCATGCGACGCGGGCGGCCGTCGAAGAAGGGGTAGTGCCGGGTGGGGGCGTGGCATTAATACGCATTATGCAGGCCGTGCAGGCCAAGGATTTAAAGGGCGACAATCCTGATCAGGACATCGGTATCAAGATTGTGATGCGCGCCATGGAACAACCGCTGCGGGAAATCGTAACCAATGCAGGCATGGAGCCGTCAGTAGTATTAAATAAAGTAAAGGAGCAGCAGGGAAATTATGGATTCAATGCCCAAATCGCTGAGTACGGCAATATGATCGAGATGGGAATTCTGGATCCGACCAAGGTCGTTCGGGTCGCTTTACAGAATGCCGCTTCCATCGCAGGCCTGATGATCACCACGGAGGCCATGATCACCGAGGCACCGAAAAAGGAAATGCACGTACCACCTGGCATGGAACAGATGGGTGGATACTGAACCAGTAAACTGGCTGCATGAGGAAACTGACCGGTTATTCTACACAGAAGTGTCGGGAACTTGATTTTACGGCAGAAATTTCCGAGTTTTATCAGAAGCTAATCTCATTATTCAACATTCAGTAACGGAGGTGAATGACATGGCAACAACAGAGAAACAAAAAAGCAAGAGCTCCAAGCCTAGCAAGGAGATCCAGACAACTCGCCCAACACACGCCCTCAGCCCCCTCGAGGAGATGGACCGTTGGTTCGAACATGTCTACCCGCGCGGTTGGCTGCGACCGTTTCACATGGAGTGGCCGTCATGGGGTGAGCGGGCTGCACCTTTCGAAGGGCGTATGCCGAAAGTGGACGTGATCGATAGAGACGAGGATGTGGTGGTCCGTGCAGAAGTCCCCGGTGTCGACAAAGAGGATCTCGATATTTCCATAACAGAACATAGCGTCACCATCAAAGGCGAGACCAAGCATGAGGCGAAGGAGGAGAAAGGCGACTACTATTGCAGCGAAATTTCTCGCGGCGCGTTTGTTCGCACGCTAGCGCTTCCTGGCAAGGTGGATGCCGATAAAGCCAAGGCCCAGTTCAAGGATGGTGTGCTGGAACTGACGCTACCCAAAGTAGAGAAAGCCAAACGGCGTACAATTAAAATCGATTAGAACGTGGTCGCCCATCAACGATCGATCATTATCAACATAGCCCGATAGTGAATGAAGCACCTGTCAAATAAAATGATCATGGCAGCAGCGGATTTCAGCAGACATACGGACGCAGTGAGCCAACGCGCATTGTCGCTGGCGCAGAAATATGATACTGCGCTGGTGGTATTGCATGTGGTTGATTACCTATGGCCGCTGGATGCGGAATATGCAGAATATGTATCGCTGCCAATCGGTGAAACGGAAGAAAAGCTCGTGAAGGCCGCATGCAAGCGTCTAGATAGCTTGTTGGAAACAACGGATATGTCCGCAGCGAAGCGTGTAGTGATTGTTGGGCGACCCAAGGATGAAATTTTACTGATTGCGGATTGAGTAAATATAAAAACAAATCTGCCAACTGGAGCGAATGGCATGCTTGACGAATTTATCCTCGAACCCCGCACCGCCTATTTTTCCATGGAGATCGCCCTGGCGAATGAGATTCCCACCTATGCCGGTGGGCTTGGCGTTCTGGCCGGCGACACCCTGCGCTCGGCGGCGGATCTGGAGTTACCCATGGTGGCGGTCAGCCTGGTCAGCCGAGCGGGTTATTTCAAACAGCAAATCGATGCTAACGGGCGCCAGAGCGAGCAGGCCGATCCCTGGGATCCGGCCCGTTGGGCCAGGCCTCTGAACGCCAAGGTGGCAGTCAATATCGAAGGCCGCTCGGTATGGGTGGGCGGTTGGATGTATATCCTCAAAGGACATATGAATGGGCGGCAACCGGTGATTTTGCTGGACACGGATCTGGATGAGAACAACGACGAAGACCGACAAATCACCCATTACCTTTACGGTGGCGGTGAACCCTACCGGCTCAAGCAGGAAATTGTGCTGGGTATCGGCGGCATGGCCATGTTGCAGGCCCTGGGTTTCAGCGTACGTCAGTACCATATGAACGAAGGTCATTCCGCCTTGCTGGTGCTGGATTTATTGCGACGTTATGCCTATCCGGAAGAAGACGTGCGGGCCGGCGAGTCACCCTACGATATTCTCCGGGTACGCGAACTATGCTGCTTTACCACCCATACCCCGGTCAAGGCCGGTCACGACCGTTTTTCCTACGACATGGTGCAACGCATACTCGGTGACTTCATCGACCTCGGCACGCTGAAACACCTTGCCGGTGAGGATAATCTCAATATGACCCGACTGGCGCTCAATATGAGTGAATATGTCAACGGGGTTGCCCAGCGCCATGCCGAGGTGTCGCGCAAGATGTATCCTGGCTACAAGGTGAATGCGATCACCAACGGTGTTCATCCGTTTACCTGGACGGCAAAAAGTTTTAGCAAACTTTACGACACCCATTTGCCCGGCTGGTGTCACGACCCGGCCTTGCTGAACCGGACGCGCCACTTTATTAATGACGAGGAAGTCTGGCAGGCGCACAGCGAGGCCAAGGCAACCCTGATTGAACGGGTCAATGCCGCAGTGGGCGTGCAACTGCAAGCGGATAAACCCATCCTCGGTTTTGCCCGGCGCATGACCGCCTATAAACGCCCCGATTTGCTGTTTGCGGATATCGATCGCCTGCGCGCCATTGCCGGAGAACAACCGTTTCAAGTCGTCCTGGCCGGCAAGGCGCACCCGCGTGACGGGGAGGGCAAACGGCTCATCGAGGTGTTGCACCAACACATACGTGAACTCTCCGGCGTGATCCCCATTGCCTTCCTGCCCAATTACGATATGGAGATGGCCCTGCGCCTGGTCTCCGGCGTCGATGTCTGGTTGAACACGCCCTTGCCGCCAATGGAGGCCTCCGGCACCAGTGGTATGAAGGCCGCGTTCAATGGTGTGCCGAATCTGAGTGTGCTGGATGGTTGGTGGATTGAGGGTTGCATCGAGGGCGTCACCGGTTGGGCGGTCGGTAACGGTTCCGGTACCTCAAGCATGGACGATGCCCAATCCCTGTATGACAAGTTGGAGCAAGTGGTGCTGCCTTTATACTATGAAAACCGCGAGGACTGGATCGGCGTCATGAAAGGCGCCATTTGTATGAACGCCTCTTTTTTCAATAGCCACCGCATGATGCGGCGTTATGCGACCGAGGCCTATATTCGCTAGCAAGATAGTTCAGCATTTGCAGCAGTAATTTTGCGCCGACGCAGTTCATTATTATGCCGGCACGTGTGTATCAGCGGAGACAAGAACGACCAGCGAATGTCCCTGTGCCTGAAAGCACTCCTTTGCGATTTCTATGTTTTTTTCGCCCGGCTCACAGATATCTTCCGGTGGTTGGCGACTGGTGTCGACAGCGAGTTGCCATGACTGACTGTTCGGCGGTACCGGTAATACAAACTCAACCGGGTCGATTTCGGCATTGAATAATATACACAGTTGCGTTGCGCTGTCTTGAGGGTGCAAGTGACAGCCAAGTATGCCATCGGCGGCATTCCAGTCCGGGTACCTGCCTCCCGGATTGAACCAGGTGATTTCGCGGTCCGAATAAAAACGCTCTTCCCTCAGCATTGAGCAGCGCTTGCGTAAGGCGATCATGGAGCGGGTGAAGCGAAATATTTCCTGATGGTGCTCCAGCAGATCCCAGTCATACCACGAGGTCTCATTATCCTGGCAATAGGCGTTATTGTTGCCACCCTGCGTGCGGCGGAACTCGTCACCGCCGAGCAGCATGGGCACCCCGCGAGATAACAGCAGGGTGGCAAGCATGTTTTTAATTTGCCGCAGGCGTATGGATTCAATGAGTGGATCATCGGTTTCGCCCTCGCACCCATAATTGTTGTTGTAATTGTTGTCGGCGCCGTCGCGGTTGTCCTCACCGTTGGCTTCGTTGTGCTTACGGGCATAGCTGACCAAATCGTTAAGTGTGAAGCCGTCATGGCTGGTAACAAAATTAATACTGTTCACCGGTTCTTTTCCGCTGCGTTCATAGAGATCGGCACTGCCACACAGGCGGCTGGCCAAGGCGCCTGTCATACCGGGGTCGCCACGCCAAAAGCGGCGCACGTCGTCCCGGTAGCGTGCGTTCCATTCCGACCAGCGTTGTCCCGGAAAAGTGCCGACGAAATAAGCACCGCCTGCGTCCCAGGCCTCGGCGATGAGTTTGACATTGCGCAGTAGCGGGTCTTCCGCGATACGCTCCAGCAACGGTGGATTGTGCATGATATTGCCGGCCTCGTCCCGGCCCAGCACGGCGGCGAGATCAAACCGGAAGCCGTCCACGTGCATCTCGATCACCCAGTAACGCAGGCAGTCCAGGATCAGGTCCCGCACGACAGGATGGTTGCAGTTGATGGTATTGCCACAGCCGGTGTAGTCCCGATAAAAGCGGGGGTCTTCTTCCAGCAGATAGTAAATGGGGTTGTCCAGACCGCGCAGGCACAGGGTCGGCCCCAGCCGATTGCCCTCGGCGGTGTGATTGAAGACGACGTCGAGAATGATCTCTATGCCGGCCTTGTGCAAGGCGCGCACCATTTGCTTGAATTCCCGGACATGACTACCGTTGTCCTGATGATTCGCATAGCTCTGTTTGGGGGCGAAGAAGGCCACGGGATTGTATCCCCAATAGTTTCGCAGTTGTTCGCCGCTGAATGGATTGGTGCGTGTGAGTTCATTCTCATTGAATTCCTGTATCGGGAGCAATTCGACGGTGGTGATCCCGAGTGCCTTAAAGTAGGGGATTTTCTCCATCAGCCCCTGGTAGGTGCCGGGGTGTTTGACCCTGGCGGAGGGGTGAATGGTCAGGCCTCGCACATGGGCTTCGTAGATTACCGTGTCTGCCCACCGATGTCGCAAGGGTTGGTCCCCTTGCCAGTCGAATTCCTCTGCAGAGATCAGACAGCGAGCCATCCACGGTTCGTTGTCCTTGCACGAAAAGGACAGGTCACCGCGCGGTGAGTCAGGGTCGAAGCCGTGGGCGTTGCCGAAGTCCCAGCGTTCGGTATAGGTCAAGGCGGTAGCATAGGGATCGAGCAGCAGCCGATGGCGGTTGTAGCGCATGCCCTGTCGGGGTTGGTAAGGCCCATCGACGCACCAGGCATAGGCCTGGCCGTGGCCCAGTCCGTGCAGCCACACATGCCAGATATCCCCACTGCGATTTTGCACCGGATTGAGCACGATGCGCCTGTGGTGTTTGCTGGCGTCGGGCGTTTCATATAGCAGCAACTCGACGGCCTGCGCATGGCGACTGAACAAGGCAAAATTTACACCGCCATTGACGATCTGGGTACCCAGTGGCAGTGGACTACCGGGCTTGATTGACTTGTGGAGCATCATTTTTCCAAAATATACCGGTATATTCCATGAGTATGTTTGTTGTGATTGTAAATATATCTAGTATAAATAGCATGATTGCCATTAAACGGGACTACTATGGCGACCGTGCCTTGCCATAAGATGTGGCTGGCTTTACATTAAGAGATTAACATCGAACTCAGCGGAGTCCGAATTGCCCTAATTTCAAACGGGAAATGCAACCATGACAGCGGATAGCTCCCAGGGCCCGACCTATCACGTGCTGCACGAAAGCCCTCTGTTTAATGGCCTTGATAAAGCAGTGCTTGATACTATGGTGCGCGCTATGAAACCGGTGCACTGGCCGTGCCACAGCCTGGTCATGACACCGGAGGACACGCTACGGCGTTTTTATGTGTTGCTGAAAGGCCGGGTGAAGGTGACTCGCCAGAATCCGGAGACCGGCCGGGAAATCACCTTGTTTCTGTTGGGACCGGGTGACGGTTTTAACGTGGTCAGCCTGCTCGATGGTAAACATCACGAAGTGACCGTGGAAACCCTGGACGATGTCGAGGCCCTGTCGGCGCCGGTGGCGCAGTGGCGGGGATGGATGGATGCCAGCCCCGCGTTTCATCGCGCCATGCAACGCTACGTGGATTGGCGGATACGCCAATTGAGCGAGCTGGCCAGCGACCTGGCCCTGTACGATACCATGACGCGCCTGGTGCACCTTATTTTGCGTTATTTTAACGGCAACGGTGAGGATATTCTCTCGCGCACGAATCTCATCAAAGACCTGCCCCACGACGAACTCGCACACATGATTGGCACGGTGCGGGTGGTGGTCAATCGTCTGCTCAGCGAACTGCGTCATGAAGGCATCGTTGATACACGCAATGGCGAGTTGTGTGTCTGCAACCTGGAGAAGTTATTGTTAAAAGCCGAACGGCATGTGCATTCCAGCGCTTCTGTGCGTCAGTCACTGGAACAAATACAGGAATAAATGTGTCACCCTGTAACCTGGGTTATAGCGATCAACGCAATGGCTGAGTAACCTGAAGCCGGGATAAGAAAGGTTGGTCTCGTAATATCAGTACATGACTAATAGTTGCGTTATTCCCGCATGGGGTTAGCGGGAATCCAGCTGCGCGGACTATGGATGCCGGCTAAAAACATGCCGGAATAACGTCATCTGCGACATATTCTTTCTCTACTTTGCCATACCGGGCTTATTCCGAATTCAGGTTAATTTAGAATGTAACAAGATATTTAATGGAGATAACCCATTCTCCGGTAAAGCGACATTTACCCAATTCAAGGAGGTTTGACATGCCACAACCGAGTAAATCCCAGGCAAAAAAGGCGCCCGCCAAAAGGAAGGCTACACCGGCGCAACGCGGCAAACCCGGCACTAAAAAAGAAACATCCCGGCAAAAGCAGACAGCAGCTCATGGGATCACACCGGAACAACGACAACAGATGATAGCAGAGGCCGCTTACTTCATCGCCAAACGGCAAGGTTTCACGGCACACGCCCTTTTGGATGATTGGCTGGCGGCAGAGGCCGAGATCGACACGCAACTGTCACAGCAAGTGAGGTGAGCCATGGAGCATCGTCACTTTCCACGCAAACCGCTCCACTTGCCGGCACAACTTTTCAGCATCGAAGGAACGTCTTACCAGGCCCATGTGCTTGATATCAGTGCTGTGGGGATACGGGTCGTTGTAAATGAAACATTGCCAGTAGGGCTTAAGGTAGTGGATGTCCTGTTACCAGGTTCCGATCCCCCCCTGGACCCGGCGTACCGTATGCAGATGTTTGTGGCAAACAAGGCAGGCCAGGTATTGGGCCTGTGCCTGATAAACGAGCGGGCGAGGATCGATGTGGAATGGTTTCGGCAACAAAGCAGGCCGGGCATTTCAGATGACGCTAATCAGGCCATAGGTTAACCCAGACCATCCATAATAGTCAGCGCAGTCAACCCTGGCGGTGAATTGTGCTGAGGTCAATGACTTCACTGCGTTTGGCGATGCGTACCGGTGTTCGGCACTCCCTGCGCAGGCGTTTTTGCAAGCCATCCATTGCTTTTGGCTCACCGTGGACCAGTACCAACTGCGGGTGGTTCCTGAAATGGGTATACCATTTCACCAGCCCATCTTGATCCGCATGGGCAGAGAGGCCGCCGATGGTATGTACCTTGGCCTTGACGCGGATGGTTTCTCCCCAGAGCCGGATATACTTGGCGCCGTTGACCAGTGCGCGCCCGATAGTGCCCTCCGCCTGAAACCCCACGATGATGATGTGGCAATCGCGCCGCCAGACATTGTGCTTGAGGTGATGCTTGATGCGCCCGCCATTGCACATGCCGCTGCCGGCGATGATGATGGCGCCAGATCGAATTTCATTGAGCGCCATGGACTCCTGTGCACTCTGAGTGAAATGCAGATTGGGCAGTAGTGGGTGGCGGCGGTGTTCCTGGAAAAATTTCTTCGCCTCTTTTTCGAAGAGTTCGCTGTGTCGTAAATAAATCTCGGTGGCCTCGATGGCCAGGGGTGAGTCGAGAAAGATCTGCCGGTTTGCCAGGCCCCATTCCAGGGAGTGTTTTCCGAACAGGTAGAGCAGCTCCTGGCAGCGCTCGATGGCGAAGGAGGGGATCAATATATTACCGGCATCGTGTTCCGCGGTGAGCAGCACTTCACGCATTTCATGCCAGGTTTCATGCCAGGAACGGTGCAGGCGATCACCATAGGTGCTTTCCATCAGCACCAGGTCGGCCGTATCGACGAAGGCGCATTTCTCAAGAATGGGGGTGCCGCGATGGCCGAGGTCGCCGCTGAACACGATTTTGCGTTCGAGTGTTCCCTCGCGCAACCATAGTTCCACGATGGCCGAACCGAGGATGTGGCCGGCATTCGTCAGGCGTACCGTTACCTCCGGCAGAATCTCGCGCCGTTCGCGATAATCCAGGCTACAAAACTGCTTAAGCGCGTTGTGCGCATCTTGCATCGTGTACAAAGGTTCAACAGGCGGCAGCCCCTTGCGTTCCCGTTTGCGGTTAAGCCATTGGGCGTCTTTCTCGTGTAGATAAGCCGCATCTTTGAGCATGATCGTGCACAGATCCCGGGTAGCGTGCTGGCAGTAGATTGACCCCTCGAACCCTTCTCTGACCAAAAGCGGGATGCGGCCACTGTGGTCGATGTGTGCGTGACTCAGAATGACGGCATCGATACCTTTAGGATCGAACGGAAAGGGTTCGCGATTGCGTGCCTCGTCTTTCGGCCGCCCCTGAATCAGGCCCATGTCCAGCAGGATCTGGTAACCGCCAACCCGGACCAGATGACAAGATCCGGTGACTTCCTGGGCAGCGCCGATAAACTCGATGTCCATAGAGACTATGAATTAAATTAAGGTTAAACATATAGAAGGATAACTCTACTGATTCAAGTCATACCACGAATACCGATGTTATGACATGATTAAAATTAAGATAAGTGCATTTTATTAATGCATAGCTAATTAAGTTTGTTATTTCCTGCAAGCAACGAAAGGCATACAAAATGCCGGAATCCGATCCCCTCGCGATTCCTCCGCGTGGGTTTAAGGGAATGCCAATGGCCCCCGAAGATGCCATCTGTATTGATGACCGCGGGTATGTCGGGGCAAGCCCCTGTTTTCAAAATTATATTGTAGATGGCCTGGCTATGATACTCTCGTTGACATTCATTGCGGCAAGTAAGGGAGGCATCGCTAAGCGGATTTTGCCGACCTATCGCCAAGCCAGTCTGATAAACGGTTCAGATATAACGGAGGTGTAAATGAAAACTTATCAGAATATTCTTTGCGCAACAGATTTCTCACAATGTTCACATATGGCAGCTCAACGTGCTGCAGAACTGGCTAAACGCTATGCTGCGCGGCTGACCTTACTGCATGTGGTGGAGTATTTCCCGGAGGATAGATCCAATGTGCAGATCGCGCCCGAGAATGCTGATCCGGTACAGTTTCGGGAAGAACAGGCGCGAGAAGCCCTGGCCGAACTTGCCCGGCAGCTTGGAGTCGATGGGGCGGAACAGACGGTCGTGTTCAGCACCCATTCCGCCAAACATGCCATTGTGCCATTTGCCAGGGAGCATAATATCGATTTGATCGTGCTTGCCAGCCACGGTCATCATGGGGTTACCGCTTTACTGGGATCAACGGCGACGGGCCTCGCACATAGTTCTCCCTGCGATGTATTGGTAGTGCGCGCGAATAGCCAATAGACTGTGTTACTCATCGATTGTAACGCGTTCCGTATCCATGTCACGATCCACCACGCAGTGTACGATCTGGTACAGCCCGGGAGTTATCTATGGTGCCACAGCTGCACTACGTGATCCTTGGGCTTTATTTTTTTGTCTTCGTCAGCGAACGCTTGTTTAATAGCGGCGTGCACAAACAGCTAACAGAAGATTGAAAGCGTTAACATATTCTATGGCAAATCAGGATGAAACCATGATCACGGCTTACACAATTCAAGACGGTCGTTTAATAGGCCAGGAGGTAAGCCACGAAGAGCAGCTTGCTGCAGAGGCATGCTGGCTCGATCTGGTAAAACCCGGCGAGGAGGAATTGGACTGGATCAGGGAAGCCTACAGTCAGGCGCTGCCCGCCATGGATGAACTGGTGGAGATCGAAGCGACCTCGCGCTTTTTTCAGGATGACAGCGGTCTGCACGTACGCACCTATTTTCTACACGAAGCGCCTGAACGCCCTTATAACGTCACGGTTGCCTTCATCCTCAATCAGGGACGCCTGTTCACGCTCAGGGGTGAGGCGCTGGTGACCTTTCAGCAGTACCGGAGCAAGCTTGAGTCCCAGCGGGGACTGAGCATCGATGCCTTCGGCATAATGTTGGGCCTGTTCGAGTTGAAGGTGGATCGGCTGGCCGATCTGCTGGAGCAACTGCACATCGAGCTGGAGGGGATAAGTGAGCGGGTCTTCCATGCCGGGGAACGTGATTTTGAAGATATGTTAACGCTACTGGCCGCGAGCCAGGACCGCAACGACAAGACCCGCCTGAGCCTGATGGACAAGCAGCGTGCCTTGTCCTTTTTGCTACGCGGCAGGGCCTGTACCGAGGAATACTTGCCACTGCTGCGCGAGATCATGCGCGACATCCGCTCGCTGAATGAGCATTCGACCTTCCTGTTCGAGAAGGTGCAGTTTCTCATGGACGCCACCACCGGCCGGATCAATATCGAGCAGAACAAGATCATCAAGATCTTCTCCATCGCCGCGGTGGTCTTTCTGCCGCCAACCTTGATTGCCAGCCTCTATGGCATGAACTTCCGCTTGATGCCGGAGCTGTCCTGGCCCTTCGGCTATCCACTGGCGATTGCGTTGATGGTCGCCGCCGGCATCGCGCCCTATTGGTACTTCAAGCGCAAGGGATGGTTGTAGCGGTTATATCTACATACCTAAAGAGGAACCAGCATTGCTTTATCATCTACCCCACACGCTGGTTGTCTTGGGTTTTGTTTCATGTTTGATCGGCTTGTGGCTGACATGGTAGCGGCGCTGGCGGACCATTGCCTATTGGCTGGATGCAGTCAGTCGCACCTGCCGCCCATAACGCTGCTTTCAAGATATAGGGCTTCGGTCGGTATCGTCCCGTCTCTCTAGTCAGACTAGTCTCTCTGTTGGAGTTAACCGGGTTAGCTCGCCCACCTAGGCCTCATTATGCATCCGTAATAGCTGTTCACGGGGCGCCTGAGGCGCATCGTAATGACGAAGCAGTATGTCCAGTCATGCGGCGACCAGCCGATCCTGAATCGCCAGCAGGCGGGCGGGCTTTCTGGATGATGAACGTCGAGTTCGTGTTTGAGATAATCAGAGTGTGTAATAAAGGCTACGTGCATGAAGTTGTATCTTTTTCTGCATGGAAACATCCAGTCCCGACTACTCGGCCAAGTTCAGCGTTACCCGGACGAAGCCTGGATTATCCGGCACGACTTGCTCTGAAAACCCGAGTACGTGGCAGAGTTTCAGCATGGTGTGGTTGTCAAGCAAGACATCGCCGTAGATCTCTCCGATACTGCGGCTACGGGCATAATCGATAATACGACGCATTAAAAGTATCCCGAGCCCCATGCCGGTCATATAATGGCGTATTCGGCCCGCTCGTGATCGGGGCCTGTCGAGATCCGTACCACACCGAAGATCTCCGTCTTGCCGGGAATGCCGGGTTCGGTGAGGATGAGTGCCATCTCGCGGTCGTAATCGAGCTGGGTAAAGCGCGCGGCCATCATGTGGGAGAGGGTCTTCATCGCGACAAAAAAGCGCAGGCGGATCTGTTCGGGCGTGAGTTTGGCGAAAGCGGCCTGAAGGGCGGGTTCATCCTCCGGCAGGATGGGCCGCAGCAAAAGGGTGCGCCCATCGCCCAGTGGGATAGTCTCCTCGAGTTCTTTCGGATACGGCCGGATGGCCAGGCGGTCGACGGGGGAGCCCATCGCCTCGCTCACCTTGATTCGGGCATCGAGCGCTACTACACCATACTCGTCTGCCAGCAATGGGTTGATATCGAGTTTAACGATCTCAGGCACATCGATGACAAGCTGCGTGACCTTGATCAACGACAACGCGATTGGCAGCCGACAATCCACGGTAGCCTTGCAGCAGTCGGTTGATCCGCGTCCGTGACATCATCTCCCGCGCCAGATGCATGTTGAGCGGTGGCAGACCAAGCGCCTCATCGTTAATCACTTCAACCACAGTCCCACCCTGCCCGAAAACAATGACCGGACCAAACTGTTGATCTTCGACCATGTCGTATTCGAGTTTGGTTGTGGCACGGGCCGCCTTGCGCGCCAACTCCTGACAGAATATTTGCCAGCGGATTGCCGCTATACTGCCGTTGATATCAGCCCCAAGATGGTAGAGATTACACGTGTGCGTTTAAAGCCTTGGCAGGATCGGTCAAATACCATGGTAACAACAGGTAATATTGAACTGGATGCGGCTATGTCTTCGTTGAAGCGGGCGTACAACCCATGATCAGAGCCGAACACGATGGTGGCGAGACGCTGAGTCTCGCCTGCGATGTCAAACAAATCGGACTTGCGAGCCTGGTTAGCGTCTACCGGTATTAGCTACGAATATTGATAGCGGTTGTAACATCCAAAAATCCGATGCTTAATTTTTTTATGAGTCTAATTTAATAGGGACTGCTTATATCCCAACGCTTAGGTTAAAGTAACATCTTTTCAAGTAATGTAGACTTAATTCTAATAAAATTCCAATTATCTCAAGAAGATCAATTGCCTGGAGGGAAGTGCTGTGGAGTTCGACGTCATTATAGTGGGCTGCGGTCCAGCAGGAATCTTCTGTGCCCTGGAACTGGCCGATCGAACGGATCTCAAGGTTCTTATGTTGGACAAGGGCCCCGGCATCGAGCAGCGAAAACAGGCGGTAAGCAGTACAGCAGGCGATTGGAGCGCCTTATCTGAGGGGTGGGGTGGCGCTGGTGCCTTTAGCGATGGAAAGCTCACCCTGTCTGCCGAAGGAGGAGGATGGCTTGCAGAGTATTGTGGTGAAAAGCAACTGACTCGTTTAATCGAATACGTGGATAACGTCTATTTGAACTATGGCGCCAGCCCACAACTTTATGCCGCCGACCCGGACAAAATCGACGCCATTGCGTACCGAGCAGCGCTGGCCGGTCTTAAGTTGGTGCCACAAAAAGTACGCCATATGGGCACGGAGAAATGTGCAGAGATCCTGTGGCGCATGTACGAGCATCTTAAAAGCCGGGTGGCGGTACGAACGCAGACGGAGGTAAGGCGGCTGCTTATACGCAATAATCGAATTGTTGGTGTCGAGACCGCATCCGGCGAAAAATTTCAGAGTAATTACGTTATCGTGGCGCCTGGAAGAAGCGGGGCGGAGTGGTTGAGGTCCCAGGCAGAGGCTTTTGACATGAAAACCCTCAATAACCCGGTGGATGTGGGGATTCGGGTTGAGGTTCCCGCTCCGGTGTTGGAGGAGCTAACGCAGGCCCTCTACGAACCCAAGTTCATCTACTACTCGAGGGCCTTCGATGATCGCGTACGCACTTTCTGTGTTGCACCTTATGGCGAAGTGATTATGGAGTCTTGCAATGGCGTGTTGACGGTAAACGGCCAGAGCTATGCCGAGAAGAAGACACAAAATTCGAACTTCGCTATCCTGGTTAACACGTCATTTACTGAGCCCTTTAAGGAGCCCATTGCCTACGGTCAATATCTGGCACGGCTCACAAGTCTCCTTAGCAGCGGTGTGATCATACAACGCTTGGGCGATCTAAATGCAGGGCGTAGATCTACCCCTGAGCGCATAGAGCGCAGCATAACGGTTCCAACACTCCAGAGTGCGACACCCGGCGATCTTAGCTTTGTTCTGCCTTACCGCTATCTGGCGGATATTCGTGAGATGATCGAGGCGCTCGACCGGGTTGCCCCGGGGGTGAATTCCAAGGACACGCTCCTATACGGCGTAGAGGTAAAGTTCTATTCCTCAAGGCTTGAACTCAGCGATGTCCTGGAGACGGCGATCCAAAACCTGTTCACCATTGGCGATGGGGCTGGTGTGAGCAGGGGATTGGTTCAGTCCTCCGCTTCGGGTGTCATTGCAGCGGAAGCGATTATTCAAAGGGAGGGTAAATAGTAGCTGGGGCGAAAGGCGCGGATAAATTAAGCTCGAGGAAAAGGATAGCATCAATATTCAAGGGCTAGCTTGATGATTGGCATCAGTGCAAGACCTAGTATGAACGCAAGAACGTTCACGATGTTGGCTCGAGGGCTCTCGTGTTTCTTCACTTCTAGCACGAGGTCAGAAGCTCTGATGTAGAGAAAGTTCCCGGTGGCAAAAGGGATGAGAAACGAGATATCAATGTTGGAAGACTCAATATAAGTTAACAAACCACCTATCTAGAAATATTGGGGCCAACAGGACGTTTTATTAGGGTAGAGGGTGGCACATCTGGGGATCGGCCCGGGGCCTGTCTGATGTGGCACCAACGGTGCTCGATTTATTGAAACTGCCGCAACCGTCCCAAATGACCGGTTGCAGTTTAATTCTTAAAGGCGGATTGCAACTTAGATAACAAGCGGTGGACCGGATGCAGCACGTTTTTTACGATTCCAGATAAACCATTTATACACTTCGGACACCAAAAAAATCGGCAGCGCAATCAGGAAAATCAGTCCCCAATCCGTCCAGCTTAGCGGAACGGTGTGAAGAGCGGTCTGCAGAAACGGCACATAGATCGCACAGACCTGCAACCCGATTGTCGCTGACCAGGCGAGCAAGACCCAGCGATTGGAAAAGAAACCGATCACGGACAACGGCGCCCGCAGGGCGCGGAAGTTGAATACATTCATCTTCTCCAGCACGATGATGCCGGTGAAGGCGACTGTCTGGGCCAGCATCATCTGTTCCGGTCTACCATCCTGCAAGTAGTGGTGAAACAGCCACAGGGTAGCGATGCCGATATAGCCACCCAGCAACAGGATCCTGAGAATGCCGCCGCGATCCAGGATGGCTTCCCGGACCGCTCGTGGCGGGCGCTGCATGATGCCTTTCTCCGCGGGCTCCAGCCCGAGCGCGACGGCCGTCATGCCATCGGTAACCAGGTTCATCCACAGGATCTGAACAGGTAGCAATATCAATGGGCCGCCCAGCAGGATGTTGACAAAGATCGCCACGACTTCGCCCAGATTAGATGAGAGGAGGTAGCGCACGAACTTTTGGATGTTGTCGTACTGGCGACGACCTTCCTCCACGGCGCCGATGATCGAGGCAAAGTTATCATCGGTCAGCACCATGTCCGCGGCGTTCTTGGCGACATCCGTCCCGCGCAATCCCATGGCAATACCGATATCAGCCCGTTTCAGCGCCGGGGCGTCATTGACGCCGTCACCGGTCATCCCTACCACGTGCCCCATACGCTGAAGCAGCTCGACGATACGTAGTTTATCCTCGGGTGTGGTACGGGCGAACAAGACATCTTCCTGTAAAGCGTGGCGCAGTTCATCATCATCCATCCTGCTCAGGTCACGGCCGGTGATGGCCCGCTTGCCAGGCATACCGATGATGCGGGCGATGGCCAAGGCAGTGGCCGACGCATCACCGGTGATCATGAGCCCGCGGATACCGGCGCTGTGCGCCAGTCGGGCTGCCTCCGGGACTTCGGGACGTGGCGGATCGATGATGCCGACGATACCAAGCAGGGTGAGGTCGCGTTCAACATGTTCTTCATCCAACGCAATGCCTTGTGGCAGTTTGCGCCGTGCCAACGCGAGGGTGCGCAGACCTGTTTCGGCCAGACGTTGATACGCGGTACTGGCAGCATTGCGATCCTCATCGCACATAGACCTTTCTTGCGCCCCATCCAGGATCCGCGTACAACGCTCGAGAATCATCTCAGGTGCACCCTTCACATAGGCGACCAACCCTTCTGGCCGCTGCTCGATGACGGTCATGCGCTTGCGACGGGAATTGAACGAAAACTCGCTGACTGTATGTGACACCGCTTCGCGATCCAGCCACGCCTTGTAGGCGGCGACAATGAGCGCAGCTTCAGTCGGTTCACCGATGGCCTGCCATCCCCGTTCATTTTTTCCGACCTGGGCGCGATTGCAGCGAAGCCCGGTCTCAAGCAGTGCCAACAGGTCATGATGCCGGTGATAGTCGATCTTCTTTCCGTCTTTCTCAAAATGGCCGGCAGGATCGTAGCCCGTCCCCGTTACCTGCAACTCGCCAGACGGTAGCCAGATGCGTTGCACAGTCATCTGATTCTGGGTCAAGGTCCCGGTCTTATCCGTGCAGATGACGGTGGCTGCGCCCAGGGTCTCGCCTGCCTGCAGCCGACGCAGCAGTGCACGGCGCCGCACCATGGCGCGTACGCCTAATGCCAGGGTGATGGTGACGACCGCGGGCAAACCCTCCGGGACCACGGCCACGGCCAGTGACACACCGGTCATGAACATTTCCAGCATGGGCTTACCCATCAGCCAACCGGTGAATGCCACCGCTATGGAAATCCCAATCGCCAATATCCCGAGTTGCCTGCCAAGGGTCGCAAGCTTGCGTTGCAGGGGTGTGAGTTCGCGACCCACGGTCTGCGTTAAGCGGGCGATTCGCCCGAATTCCGTCGCCATTCCCGTGGCCGTCACTACACCGCGGGCGCGCCCGTTGGTGATAGCCGTGCCCATCCAGGTCATCGAATGGCGTTCGGCCAGCGGGGTATCGGCGGCAACGGATTCGGTACCTTTGTTCACCGATGCCGATTCCCCGGTGAGCGATGATTCGTCAACGTTGAGGTTGAGCGCTTCGATGAGACGCAGGTCGGCCGGCACACGGTCGCCGGTGGCGAGCAGCACGATATCACCGGGTACGAGATCTTTCGCATCGATGATCTGTTTCTCACCCTCGCGTATCACTTTGCAGTGCGGTTCGAGCATTCGCTGTAGCGCCTCGATGGCTCGCTCGGCCTTCCACTCCTGTACAAATCCCAGCACGCCATTGAGCAGAACGATGACGAGGATGGTGACGGCATCGCCTACTTCACCGACAGCCAGGGCGATGGCCGCGGCCACAAGGAGAATGACAATCAGCACATCCATGAACTGGCGGCCCAGGACGGTATACCACGGAATCTTGTGTGCAACCTGCAGTGTGTTTTGGCCATATTGTGCTAATCGGCGTACGACTTCCGCCTGGCTCAGGCCGGACCTGGGTTTGGTATGCAATTTCATGACGGCCGTGTGGCTATCCCACTCGTGCCAGGCTGGGTCGACGGCCAGTGTCTCCGGCGATGAGGAGTGCTGGGTCACAGGTGCTTTCCCAAGGCATAGGGTGGTCCAGCTAAAATGGGACAAAAGGCGAGCAAGATGACGGCACTAATGGCATCAAACACATGAATATCCGGGACAGAGTAATGCCGCCATCGTCTAAAGACGATCACAGCGCCAATACGTTTGCGGGTATAGGCTACTAACAGCTTGCTGACCGGGAATTCAATCATGGTGATGCCTCATCCTGAATTGGATACGATTGAGATACGTCAGGGCTTATTATCATCCCTTTCGCTATGATAGCGCTATCCCGTAAGAATTTAATCCGATACGCTGTACAATCGGCTTCAGAACCTTCTTTTCAAAAGTCTGACCATGCACTAAATCAAGAATATTTATAGGGTATTTGCATGCAGGATTATAGAAATATTTTATTGGCGACGGATTTTTCCGAGCACAGTGAGCTGGCTGGGTGGCGTGCTGCCGACTTGGTGCAACGCCTTGGCACCCGGCTTACCTTGCTCCATGTTATCGACTATTGCCCGGAGGATATCCCGCCGGAAGTTGTTTCTCCTGACGATGTCAATCCAGCCGAATACCTGGTAGACCGTGCCCGCGCTTTACTCGCCACGCTTGCAAAACGTTATGGAAAGAATAACGTCGCGCAAGAAGTGATCTTGACCGAGCACGCGGCAAGAAAAGAGATCCTCCATTTCGCAAAGAAACATCAAATCGATCTGATTGTGATTGGGACCCACGGGCACCATGGCATAACGGCGATGTTGGGGGGCACGGCAGATCAGGTACTGCACAACGCGCCATGTGATGTGCTGGTGGTGCGTGCGGGCAAGGCTGCACAAGACCGTAGTGGATATACCAGAATCCTGGGCGCAACTGACTTCCTGGATCCGGGCTATGAAGCGGCAAAGCGGGTTACGGGGCTGGTGAAAGCCTATGACGCGGAGGTCATGCTTCTTCATGTTGTCGAGTATGCGTCTGAATTACTCTTTCACAAATTGTTTGATTCGCAGAAAGTTGATTACCTGACAGAATTACGCGTCCGGGCCGCTCGAGACGCACTGCATGATCTCGCTAAGGCAATCGGCTATCAAAATGCTGAACAATACATCATTACCGGCACAGACGCTGCTGCTCACGAGATCGTTCGTTTTGCAAAGGAACACGAAGTTGACTTGATTGCGGTGGGGGCACACGGCCGATTCAGCATTGATGTTTTGCTAGGCCCCACCGCAAATCATGTTCTGCACGGTGCATCCTGTGATGTTTTGGCCGTGCGCATTTCTAGATAATAAAAGCAGTTTGAAGTGGAAGTTTTGTTACCCATTTGCGATTATTCTTATGAACACGGCAGGCGCCGTGCCGTATTTGTATTTCAAGCGTAAAGGCTGGTTGTAGTAACGGCGGACACCGAGTACGGCCACCGCGTGAATCGGCTAAATAGACACGGGGTAGAGCAAAACAAAGGGATTGATAAGTAGAAACTATTCCTGCTCGAATGTAACAAATGACCTTGTATGCATCGACTCACTCTTAATCTATCAAGAGCCCCTTAAGCTTCTTCAAATCCGACCAAAATGCCTTGTGCCAAGCAGGATTTCGCCCAGCACCCGCCGGGTGATAAGTCGCAAAGTATTTACGATCTCTCTCTATCAAGCGGCCTCGCACGGCTTCCAGCCGACCTTTGCCCAACACGGCCTTGGCTGCGGTGCCGCCCAGCAGGCAGATGATCTCCGGATTTATCGATTGGATCTGGCGATGCAAATGAGCGGTAACGCACGACTCGATCTCGTTTTTTGTTGGCAGGCGGTTGTTTGGCGGTCGACACTTGACCACACTCGTTATGTATACCTCACTGCGCTCGATTCCTGCGTTTAGCAGTGCCTGATTCAACACCTTGCCGGCATGGCCGACAAAAGGCCTGCCCTGAGCATCCTCTTCCCGTCCGGGCGCCTCGCCGACGAACATCAAGCTTGCCGAGGCAGGTCCCTCACCCGGCACTGCATTGGTGCGGCTTTTTGCGAGTGGACACAGGGTACAGACGCGTATCTCGTGTGCAATCGTTTGCAGGTTGGTCATCTTGGTTCCCGAATTGATTTGCGAATCTTCTTGGTTCAATCTACTGATAGCCAGCGTTTAAAGTCAGCTATTACTTCGCGAGTACCTGGACCATTATAAACCAGTCTGACTAATGCGATCCCAATTTGGCCTTGCCGATGACATAGGCTGGATCATGGCCATCAAGTAAACCATTACTGATGTACGTCAAGCACGTGGTAAGAGAGCCATGCTACGCTATGTACAATGTCATTGCCATTGCGTGCGCGACACATGAGTAAAGTTCTCGAAACCGACAGGCTATCCCGACATGGATGAGCTGCACGAGGCGCGCTTTTACGAAACGTTACCGGATGGACGGGTGCTTTGCACCCTGTGTCCCCACGATTGCCGCATTGTGGAGGGCGGGCGTGGGGCATGCGGGGTCCGTTACAATCAGAACGGCGTGCTCTATACACTGGTTTACGACAGGGTCGTATCGCGGAGTGTGGAGCCGGTGGAAAAAAAGCCACTATACCACTTCCACCCAGGTTCGACCGCCTATTCCATCGGCACGGTGGGGTGCAATCTGCGCTGTGCCTTCTGCCAGAACTGGGAGATATCCCAGTGGCCGAAGGAACACCTGCCGAAGCGGCTCGCCCCGAGTGGCAAGCTCGAAACCCAGGAGCTCATCTGCCCGCGGCTTGCCGAGTTGGAAGAGGCCATCCCGGGCGAACGGGTGACGCCGGAGGCCATTGTTGAGGCGGCGCTTGCGGCAGGTGCGACTTCCATCGCCTATACCTACACGGAGCCGACCATCTTTTACGAACTGGCCTACGACACGGCGGTGCTGGCCCGAGAGCAGGGGTTGAAGAATATCTTCGTCACCAGCGGCTATATCAGTGAAGCGCCGTTGCGTGAGCTGGCCACAGTGCTGGATGCGGCTAACGTCGACCTCAAGTTCTTCAAGGAAAAAAGCTACCGGCGTATCAGCCGGGTGCGCATGCAACCTATCCTTGAGGCGATTCGCCTCTACCACGAGCTGGGTGTGTGGCTGGAGGTGACGACCCTCGTTATCCCCGGGGTAAATGATTCCGATGAAGAGCTCAAGGCTATCGCTGAATTTGTGCATTCAGTGGGCGTCGAGGTGCCGTGGCACGTCTCCCAGTTCTATCCCGCATACAAGATGCTCGACCGGCCCGTCACGCCCACGAAAACGCTACGCCGGGCCGGTGACATCGGCCGGGCCGCCGGGCTACGTTACGTCTACGAGGGCAATGTGCCTGGCGAGAAGGGCGAGAATACCTATTGCTACAACTGCGATTCATTGCTGATCGATCGCTATGGCTTCTATGTTCGGTCCAATCGCATCCGCGGTGGGCGTTGTCCCGAATGCGGTGTACCGATTGACGGTATCGGCATGGCTCCGGACAGGGGAGGATGAGGCTGAACACCTATGATTCCGGAAAGTTGACACAATGGATGCCAGCCTGACTAAGGCAAGTTCATGTATGATCATTTTAAATGAGAAGAAGGTGGGTAAGAATGTCAAACGAACGAGAACGGGTCGAAATTTATATTCAAGAAGATATGGACGTATCACAACGCTCATGGCTGGTGGCAAAACTCGAACATGAAATGGGGATTATTGGCGCCTGGTTTGAAGACGGAGATCACCATCGCCTCATTGTTCAATATGAAAGTGAGCATTTCAGTCATGTTACCCTGTTAGACACCATCAAAGAACACGGCTTCCACGGTAAGATTACCGGAAATTGACCGTGCGCATTTCTTACTGATGTTTTCTTTGTCATCATGCCTACAGAGACAGGGACCACATGATTTGACGCCAAGGTGAAATTGATCTTGAGAAGGCGCAACCTGATCCTGGTTTGGTGATTGCGAGTCCAGAGTAACTGCGCGATTACATAGGCTTGCGCAGAAAGTGTGTTGGGCACACAAAGGAGGGGCAGGTGAAAATAACGGATCTACTTGAAGAATGGGGAAAAACGCGAGCGAAAAACGTGCCGCACATATGTATCCGATAAAACTGCCAATATCCGTAGCCGCCCGTGTACGCGCACTGGCGGAAATGTATCCGGATCGTTCGGAAAGCGAAATTTTGGTTGATCTTTTATCAACTGCGCTTGATGAACTGCTAGAGGCCTTACCTTATGTTAAGGGCGAGCATGTAATTAGGGAGGATGATTTTGGCGATCCGGTTTATGAGGATGTTGGGCCAACGCCAAGGTTCATCGAACTGACGAACAAACACACTCAGCTCCTTGAGATGGAACTGGGTGAGAAAGGTTAGATTAGTGTTTGGTTTTAAATTTATTTCTGAAGAGGCACAGAGAGGAATTAAATTTGTTCAGAACACAAATTTAATCAATGATGCCAATGGGTGGTTGGTCAACTAAGTTGCAATACTAAAGAAGAACTTCAAAACACGAGCCGCTGGCTCATGGCAATACAGTCTAAAGTCATCACTATATAGAAAGAGGATTATATGTCTATGAATGAAGGTGAGATTGATTTAGAGAAAGCACGACTTGATCCAGGTTCAGTCTTTAAGAGTCCTGAGGAACTACGCGATCACCCCGGATTAACGCGGGAACAGAAGATCGAGATTCTGCGCCGCTGGGCGTATGATGCCAGTGAACTTGCCGTGGCCGAGGAAGAGGGCATGGTGGGTGGCGAGTCCTCACAACTGGCGCAGATTCTTTCTGTGCTTGATTCTCTAACCGGTGGTTACGATGTAGAACATAGCCCACCCACGAAGCAGGAAGGCGTATAAACAGTTTCGTGCAGAGTACTTGTGTTCAAAGCCCGCGGCTGAACTTTGCAGCCACTCAGCACAGGGCAAAAGGGGAGACAAGCATGGAGAGTACAGATGTTGGACGATTGGAACGCGAATTCCATGAACTGATTGGGGCGCTCGATGCAATCAGCACACTGAAAGAAGAACTCGAACTCCGTTTGGAAGAGGCGCGCGACGACTGCGTTCGCGAGGTATTGGATAACATCATCGCCCTCGCCGATGCCCAGGGTATCGAGTACCGGCGCCGGCGCGATGAATGGCGTGCGCGTTTGCATCCCGGCACGCTTGATGTGCCTGAGCGGTGACGTAGGTGTTATGGCATGGGCGGGAGATGAAGGCAGATGATCAATACTATAAAATCGAGTTGTCATATGTTTAGGAGAAAATCATGAAAACACTATTTTTCGGTATTCTGTTTCTTGGGGTATGCATGCCCGTATATGCTAGTGATAACCAATTAGAGAAGTATATTTCTACCTTTAATTATGAAGCAAGGAAAGAAATGAAAATGGACAGCAAGGGCCTTATTAAGTTGTTGAAGCAAGGAAAAGCTCAATTGATTGATATTAGGTTTCCAGAAGAATATTCAGCATGGAAGGTTGGGCCTTCAAAGAACATACCATTGAACGAACTACCTGATAGGCTTTCTGAAATTGATAAGAAGAAGATTGTTGTAACCGCTTGTCCTCACAAGGACCGAGCAACAATTGCTATGGTTTATCTCCGTTCAAAAGGTATTAAGGCGAAATATCTTACTGACGGGCTAGTTGGTCTCGCAGAAAACCTTCGCGGTGATAATGCCAAAGAATTTATCGATGCACTTCACAAACTAAAGTAGCGAAAGCACACTACAAATACTACTAAATCGAGTTTTCAGAATTGAGTGCGCGGGAAATGACATGACGCATTGGTTAAAAGTGGTGCTGCGGTATCTGCTCCCACACCATCCACTCTCGTGCATCGTGCAGTGGCGTGCGCGTGGTCGGCGCTTTCCGTTGCGTCAGCCCATTATTCTCTGGTTCATCTGCCACTATAATGTGGATATGTCAGAAGCCCTGGAACCGGACCCTGATGCCTATCCGGACTTCAATAGCTTTTTTATGCACGTGTTGCGCCCCGAAGTACGCCCAGTCGTTCAAAAGCAGGGCAAATTTATTGCCCGGCCGATGGTGCTATAAGCCAATTGGGCGACATCCAGGGGACGCAGATCTTTCAAGCGAAGGGTCATACCTATTCCTTGGTAGAATTCACCATGGTTCTTATCATATCGAACCAAGCTGGATAATTTTTTAGGGGAACGGTGGCATCATCGGTTCGGTGCCTTCGATATCCGCCTCGGGGTGATGCTTTTTAACCAACTCCTCGATTTCATCCACTCGGGTGCGTTCGACATCCACAAGTATCAGGATCTCTCCCTCATTGATAGCATCCTCGAATTTCTTCAATCGCGAACTGGGAAGACCAATACCCACCATACTTGACATCAAACCACCGACACCGGCACCGGCTGCACCAATGGCGAATACGGCGCCGCCACCAATTACCAAACCAGCAGGAGGGAAAGCCATAGCAATCAGACCGCAAACTACGCCTGTGATGGCGCCTACGGTAAGCCCCTTCTCGATTGCGGGGACGAAGTCACTTTTTTGTAGTAACGAGGCATCTGGAAGGTCTTCCATAGGCGCACCTTCTTTTGCAATCACATGAATATAACGCTCCTCCACGTGTGAAAGTAATAATTCATTCACAAGATTGTGTGTCACTGTGATGTCTGGCATTAAAAAATATAAGCGACGCATGTTCTTCTCCTTGATATGATGTTTCAGAAAGTAGGATAAAGCTATGCGAAATACGTGTTTCAAACGTACCGGCAAGTAACGACAACTGCATTGATACTCATCAATATTGTCTGTGATATTGTAAAGCAACGGCGTATTTCATTACTCAAGTTGTCAGAATCGTAAAGCCGTACGAGGAGGAGGAAATGGTCCATTGGTTCAAAGTAATACTGCTGTATCTGCTTCCCCACCATCCGCTCTCGCGCCTGGTGCAGTGGAGTGCGCGTTGTCGGCGCTTTCCGTTGCGCAGGTCCATTACTCGCTGGTTCATCCACCACTACAAGGTGGATATGTCAGAAGCCCTGGAACCGGACCCCGATACCTATCCGGACTTCAACAGCTTTTTTACACGCGTATTGCGACCCGATACACGTCCCATCGTTCAAGAAGCAGGACAAATTGCTTGTCCAGCAGACAGTGCGATAAGCCAATTGGGCGACATCCAGGGGAAGCAGATCTTTCAGGCCAAGGGACACAGCTATTCTTTGGTAGAGTTGCTTGGCGGTTCCGAAGAGCGGGCAAAGCCATACATTGGTGGCCGGTTTGCTACCACGTATCTATCCCCAGGCGATTACCACCGTGTGCATATGCCTTTATCTGGCCGCCTTGTGGAAACAGTGTATATCCCGGGACGATTATTCAGCGTGGCGCCCGACTATACCGAATCCGTTCCTCGCCTGTTTGCGCGTAATGAGCGTGTCGCCTGCGTTTTCCAGACAGAAGCGGGGCCCATGGCTGTGATCCTGGTGGGCGCTATCTTCGTCGGTTCTATTGAAACAGTGTGGGCGGGCGAAATTACACCGCCGCGAGGTAAGGGGATCAAGGTGACGCGTTACACTGCCAGTGAAAATGTCATCCAACTAGAGCGTGGTGAAGAAATGGGACGCTTCAACATGGGGGGATCGACCATCATTGTTCTGTTCGGGCCGGAATGCGTAAAGTGGCAATCCGGATTGGTGCCTGAGATGCGGGTAAAGTTTGGTCAATCATTGGGTCGCGTGGAGCGATCCCCCGACTAGGAGCCTGTCGGACTTAGGGGATCGTAGCGAGGCGAGTGGGAAATTGAGGTCATTTTTTCGATCATTTGAGGCGAATAGTGGGCCTATTTAACGAAAATGATCGGAAAAATGGGCCAATTTCCCACCGCCGCAGTAGATTCTTCCTAAGTCCGACAGGCTCCTAGACAACGTGGAGAAAGCAATGCCTGAGTACCGCTCAAAAACAAGCACTCATGGCCGTATGATGGCCGGTGCCCGTGCACTGTGGCGCGCCACCGGCATGAAAGATGCCGACTTCGGCAAGCCGATTATCGCGGTGGCCAATTCCTTTACACAGTTCGTACCCGGCCACGTGCACTTGAAGGATCTGGGGCAATTAGTATGCCGCCAGATCGAGAAGATGGGCGGGGTGGCCAAGGAGTTCAACACCATCGCCGTGGATGACGGCATCGCTATGGGCCATGCGGGTATGCTGTATTCCCTGCCATCACGCGAAATCATTTCCGATGCGGTGGAGTACATGGTCAACGCCCACTGCGCCGATGCCCTGGTGTGCCTCTCCAACTGCGACAAGATCACCCCCGGCATGCTGAATGCGGCGATGCGGCTGAATATCCCTACCGTTTTCGTCTCCGGCGGGCCGATGGAATCGGGTAAGGCTATCATCCACGGTCATGAAGTACACCTGGATCTGGTAGATGCGATGGTTGCGGCTGCCGATCCCAACGAGACGGATACTGATGTAGAGATATACGAACGCTCCGCCTGCCCCACCTGTGGTTCCTGTTCCGGTATGTTTACCGCCAACTCCATGAATTGTCTGACCGAGTCGCTGGGGTTGTCTTTGCCAGGCAATGGCTCCATGTTGGCCACCCATGCCGATCGCAAGGAGTTGTTCCTGAAAGCAGGTCAGTCGATCATCGAACTGGCCAAACGCTATTACGAAGAGAATGATGAGTCGGTGCTGCCGCGTGCTATTGCCACCTCCGAGGCATTCGAGAACGCCATGAGCCTGGATATTGCCATGGGTGGCTCCACCAATACCATCCTGCACCTGCTGGCGGCGGCCCAGGAAGGTAGTGTGGATTTTACTATGGCCGACATCGATCGCCTGTCGCGCCAGGTGCCGCACCTGTGCAAGGTATCGCCAGCCACACATCAATATCACATGGAGGACGTGCACCGCGCCGGCGGCGTCATGGGTATTCTCGGTGAATTGGAGCGTGCCGGGTTAATACACCGGGATGTGTACACCGTACACAGTCCGACGCTGGGCGAGGCACTGGCACAATACGATGTGCGCCGTACCTCAGACGAGGAGGTGAGGGCTTTCTATAGAGCCGGTCCCGGCAACGTACCAACCCAGGCAGCCTTTGGGCAGGACAAACGCTGGCCTGAACTGGATCTGGATCGCGAAAATGGCTGCATCCGCGATCTTGATCATGCCTATAGCAAGGATGGCGGTCTGGCCGTGCTTTACGGCAACCTCGCCGAGGACGGCTGCGTAGTAAAGACCGCCGGGGTGGACGAAAGTATTCTCAAATTTGCCGGCCCCGCACGTATCTTTGAGAGCCAGGAAGCTGCGGTGGAGGCGATCCTTGGCGATCAGATCCAAGCGGGGGACGTGGTCATCATTCGTTACGAAGGGCCGCGCGGTGGCCCGGGCATGCAGGAAATGCTCTATCCCACCAGTTATCTTAAATCCAAGGGATTGGGCAAGGTATGCGCCTTAATCACCGACGGGCGTTTCTCCGGGGGGACCTCCGGCCTGTCCATTGGCCATTGCTCGCCAGAGGCCGCCGAAGGTGGCACCATCGCTTTGCTCGAAGAGGGGGATACCATTGAGATTGATATCCCCAGCCGAACCATCAATGTGGCCCGGTCCGATGAGGAGTTGGCACACCGCCGTACCCGGATGATGGCCAGGGGAACTGATGCCTGGACACCAATGGGGCGTGTGCGGGATGTAAGCAACGCATTGAAGGCCTATGCGGCCATGACGACCTCAGCCTCGCGTGGTGCGGTCCGGGATGTTACCGCTTTTACTAAAGTGACATAGGGAGACAGCCGGATCAATGCACGATCAGCACCGGGATGTCAGTTTCGGCAACCTGGAACTGTGGTCAGTCTATGATTTCAAAAGCCGGGTTAGTTATGTTTTCATGCAGATCAGCACAAGTGTTGAGAGGGGGGATAAGCGCATTTCAACACTCGGCTGTGCAGAGTGCGTAAAAGCGCTCGCCGACAAGATAACTTGCACGCACGTTTGCAACTGGGAACGCTCGATGAGTCCATACGATGAGCTTGAAGTGGTGGCCAGAACTCCTCCCTGGGCGCTCTTGGTGATTCGTCGGTATTCGGGCTGGGCACCGTAATGCGAAAGATCGAATCGAACGTAGTACCTTGCAAGTACTGCATGGGAATTTAAGGATGCCAATACAACTTTCATCCACGACGTACATCGCCGTTCTCTTGCTGGCGTTCCTCTCCGTGCTTACCACACTGCTGGGTGTTGCACTTGCGATCTACGTCGGCAAGAGTGAGCGGCTTGTCTCTGCAGGAATAGGATTCTCGGCCGGCATCATGCTGCTGGTATCCTTCTTTGAGCTTATGCCGGAGGCCATGGGCGACGCAGGCATGGGTACGGCCTCCATGGCCTTTATACTGGGCATGCTGATCGTAGCTGTATTGCATTGGGTGATCCCGCACACTCATTTGGTAGAAGAGAAGGGTGCATTTCGCCAGACTATGCTGAGGACCGCCTACCTGGTGGCATTCGGCCTCATTCTGCACGACGTGCCCGAGGGGTTCGCCATGGCCAATTCCTACATCGCCTCACCCTCGCTAGGGGTGTTGGTGGCATTGGCGATCGCGATTCATAATATCCCCGAGGAGTTCGCCATGGCGGTACCGATCGTCATGGTTAAGAAAAGGCGGTTCCTGTACACGGCGGCATTCCTGTCAGGGCTCGCCGAGCCGCTGGGGGCCGTAATCGGACTCGTGGCAGTACACTTCCATCCCGCCCTCAATCCCCTGTTCATGGCGTTCGCCGCTGGGGCCATGGTATTCGTTTCCGTACATGAACTGCTGCCGATGGCCAGGAGGTATCACAAGACACACCTGTTTATCCTGGGTGCGGTGATAAGCGTGCTCGTTTACGCTCTGCTGGTTGCGTTGATTCCGGAGTAAGCGTTCCAACAATGCTAGTGGGATCTTCACTTTTTACCACGTAACCAGCTCCAGTCCAGTTTCTCCGGGTGTTCGATATTCATCCGCATTGTTGACCACATCTTCGAGAAACGACTTACGAAGAGTGAAACGGATATCAGGATGATGTTCGCCTTCGCTAACGGGTGTAAACCGGCCGTCGACATATTGGGTGGTGTAATAACCTGTCGGTACCCCCGGTTCTTTCGGAATATCCACCACTTTCAAACTTATGACTTTTCCACTATCGAGCTTATTGATCAGGGTTTGTACTCCCGCAGAAAAGGGATTCTCTCTACGCCGGGCCAGGGCTATATTACAGATATTGAAATATTGCCTGACCAGATTGAGTGTGCATACTAGTTCGTCCATTACTTCATTAAATTTTGTTTAGCACATACTCAAAGGATCGCGTCTTGCAATAACACATGATTGATATGCAGGACTGAAAGCCCCGACCCATAGGGAGTCATCGGGCAAGCGCTGTTAGTCAGACCCTTCCAGTTCTTTCCGGTATTCCTCGGCGGCCTCGAGCTCTTCTTTTAGCATCTCGATATATTCGTCGAGATGTTCCTTCTCTTCTTCAGGCGTGGGCCTTCCCCACCCCCAGCCACCGCCCCAGCCGGGTGGTGGTCCATAGTGCGGCATGGGATGATGCCAGGGGCCCATGTGGTGACCGTAGGGCCAGAATAAACGCAAACGTCGTCTTCTTTGTATTGGCATGGTTGTTCTCCCGTTCTGAGTTTCGCGGTTATTTTAATTGGCTTTGTGGGATGTAGAAAATGATCGTCCTCATGGTTTTGCCCTTTATAGTAACAAGAGGTGGTCTACTTGATTCAATCCCTTAGTCGTGCCGCGTTATTGATTGCAACGAATTAAAAAAATAACCGAAGTCAGAATATTCGTATTATTCGATAAATCATTCGTGTGCGATTGGTTTATCTGTAAACAGGTAATCCTTTAGTTCTTTTGAAAACGTCGGATCTTTCCTCCTGATCCACTCTAAAAGCATGGAGGCGTGTTCTTTTTCTTCATCCCTATTGTGCGCCAATATCGCTTTTAACTCTCCATTTTTACAGAGATCCACTCTCTGGTGGTACCAATCTATTGCCTCCAGTTCTTCTTTTAATGATTCAATGGCACGGTGCATGTCACGAGCATCATCAGATAGTTCATTGGATGGTTCTTGATATGCCATCAGTCTCTCCTTTTGGGTATTTTGTTAACAAGTTTCGAGCGGGACACATTCGGTATATTCTACTCTTATCTCCTGTTCAGTAATAAAGAATAAATTAGGTGCCAGAGAATAATTGATTCTAATATTAATAAATACTGCTCTTTGAGCCGGTTTTTGTGTGTAGGTGGCGCTCGGTTTGATTCCATTTCCTGGTCGATCCCAAAACGGGTCTTTAGGTGGATTACGGAAGGTAGAGGTCATGAATCTTGAGATCATCGCTGCGGAATCCCTGGGGGTACGCAGTCTTTGTTGCCTGGTGACACTGCCGGATCGGCGCATTGTCATCGATCCGGGTGTGGCTTTGGGTTACGTGCGGCACGGCCTGCTGCCCCATCCTGTGCAGGTCGCCGTGGGGCGCAAGAGACGGGAGAGGATCCTGCGAGCGCTGGATGATGCTACCGATGTAGTGTTCAGCCACTTCCACGGTGACCATGTACCGCTGTTGGACGCCAATCCCTATCAGTTGTCTATCCGGGCTCTACCTTCACGTTTTTGCGAGCGGCGTTGTTGGAGCAAGTCCGATAAAGACCTTCATACCGATATGAGCAAACGCTTCAACGATCTGGCGGCCCTGCTGGGGACAAACATGCAGCCTGCGGAAGGGCGAACCGAGGGGCCCTTGTCATTTTCAAAAGCGGTGCCCCATGGTGCGTCGGACAGCAAAATGGGCAGCTTGATGATGACGCGGGTTGAGATGGGTAGCCAGGTATTCGTACACGCCTCCGATATCCAGCTACTAGATGATGCGACCGTGGATAAAGTGATCGACTGGCAACCGGATATCATCATTGCTGCCGGGCCACCCCTCTATCTCAACCGGCTAGGCAAGTCAGAACGCGAACGCGCCTGGGACAATGCGGTACGCCTTGCGCAAGAAATCGATCATGTGATCCTTGACCATCATTTGATGCGCAGTGGGGAAGGCGCCGTCTGGCTCGATATGCTTTCCACAACCGTAGGTAAGAAGGTCTATTGCGCTGCCGATTACATGGGTCAGCCGAGACGGTTGCTAGAGGCTGAAAGGGAGCAATTGTACGAACAAATGCCTGTGCCGGAAGGCTGGCACGATGAGTACGCCAAAGGCAGGGTAAATCCCGACCAGTACCTTAACAAGCTTCGCTATCGCGGTACACAGTTCTAGCCTATCGACTATTTGGATAACACGATAATCACGGCGACCAGCATGCCAGCACCCAAGGCAAGCAGGCTGTACTTTCGATGTTCTTTCTCCGCCTGGGGCAACAAATGAGTGGCGCCTACGTAAACCAGCGCGCCTGCCGAGAGCGAGAGTAGGGTGCCAAGTATCGGTTTGTCGATCTGGCTAATGAAGGGATAGGAAACCAGCATGCCCATGGGCGTGGTCAGCGAGGCGGCGAGGAACGCAAGGATCAGGGAAGTCTTCTCGCTGAATCCTCCGCGCAACAGCAGCAAATAGGTGATGATACCTTCAGGGAATTCATGCAACACCATGCCGGTGGCGGCGAGTGTCCCGGTAAAGATGCTGACGGTAAAAGTGATGGAGTAGACGAAGCCATCTATAAAGGAATGAAAGCCGATTCCGATCATGGATATCAGTCCGATGCCGTATTGAGAATCCGGTCCTCGCTCGCAGACAAAGGCGGTGATAAAGCGGTTGAACAGATGCAGTAGGACAAACCCAATGAGCAGGTAGGCGGGGGCATTTACACTCATCTCGAAGGACTTCGGGATAATATGCAGGAAGGATACGGAAATCAGCACGCCGGCGGCGAAGCAGACAAAGTAGGTGCTGTATTTTCGGCCCCATACCTCAAAGTGGCGAATGGTGTAGATACCAATCGCTGTCACCAACGCCGCTAATGAACTCGCACCCAATGCCGTCCAGAATGTGTTTTCCATGTTATTCGCTCCAGGGCACCTTGTAAAAAGGCACGATTATTTTCAGCCTCAGCTGGTATGTGATTTGGATTCCAAGCAATATTGGCTGAATATAGTGCTCTTATTTACCTTTCCAAAGGGTCGATTGCAAGTGAAACAGCGACCTTCTGGATGGACTAAGGCCGGTTCGCTTTGACCACGACAAAAGCCCCTTGACCGTAACCGACGCGTAGAGGCTCGATTTCATCAGTCTCATTCAGCATCTTTGACAAAGTCTGTACCCAAACCAGATTGGTGAAGCCTGTATCACGCAGCAGTTGGTCCACTTCGTCCGCCGCGAAGAATGTTGCATCGCGATAGAATACGTTTTCTGCCTGGTGAGCCAGATAATGTTGGCCAAGATCACTGGTCTGGTCGATAAAGCCGATCACCAGCTCACCGCCTGGTTTCAGGACACGGTATGCTTCTGTCAGCATGTCGCTGGCATCGTCTACAAAACAGATGGTCGTGACACTCAAGGCATACTCGAAGCTGCCATCAGAAAAGGGGAGCGCTTCGGCGATGGCTTGCACGGTTGAGATGCTTCTGTTTGACGCATAGTTTAATACCTCGTGTGCTGGATCGATGCCTATTTGCACACCCAACGGCGCAGCAAAGCGCCCGGTGCCAACACCGATGGACAGACCCAGCCCATGCCAGGGTAATAAGGCACGGACGGCCAGCAATTCCGACTGGTAGGCCGCCGCGTGTCGAACGAACCATTCATCGTAACGGCGGTGATGAGTCTCGAAAGGTGCAGTTCTTGGCATGATTAGAGCAGCTCCCGTAGGGCCTGCACAACACGAGCATTATCTTCGGGCAGGGCAGTGGTAACCCGCATGAAACCGGAACCGAGGATTGGATCACCTAACGGCTTGATGAAGATCCCTTGCTCCTTGAGGCCCTTGGCCAGTTCGGTCGCGTCATGGGGAGCGAAGTCGGCGAGAAAGAAATAGGTCTGGGTTGGAAAAGTCCGTACCCCGAGGGCATGGAGTTCAGCGGCCAAACCTTCGGTCCAGGTATGCAGCTTGGTCGCCCGCTCGTGGATCTTGTCTTCGTGCTGCAAGGTGGCGAGTGCCGCCGCCTGGCTGGGACGGGCGAGGGGATAGGCATCATTGTGGGTATTGAGATCGTCCGCCAGCGCCTCGGGCAAAATGGCATAACCGACGCGAAAGCCCGCCAGGCTGTGGGCCTTGGACAGCGTGCGAGTGACAAGCAGGTTGGAATATTCGGGTACCAAATGGGCAACGGTCTGGCCGGCAAGGCCGATGAAGGCCTCGTCCACCAGGAACTGCGTGTCCGGATACCTATCGAGCAGGCTTGGTAGCGGCGCCATATCGAAGGTGCCGCCGTTGGGATTATTGGGATTGACGATCACGGTGAGTGTAGTGTCAGCCGGGATTTCCAGCTTCCCCAGATCAAAGGTGAAATCCTTTTCCGGGAGTAGCCGGGTCTCGGTATATTGCTCGGCGATTTCGGGAAAGAGGGGATAGGTGGGGGTGAGCAAATGCACCCGTTGCCCCAGTCGGTCGAAAAGCTGTCGCAGGATGAGCTCCGAACCCGCGTTAATGTGAACCAGTCGCTGGGGGACACCGATGCGTTCGGCGATGAAGCGGCGCAACGGCTCCGAGAAGGGCTCCGTGTAGTAATTGCTCTGCGGCACCTCTGCCTGCGCGGCGGCGATCGCCTCTTCAAGCGGCGATAAAGGGTTTTCGCACAGTAACAGTTTGATGCCTTCGAACGTACCGCCACCTTTTTCAAGTATTGATGTCATCTTGCATCCTCCTGTCTCGCTTCTGGTTATTGCCGCTTCATTTCAGGTCATTACCGTCGTGCCGCACATTCACACGGCAGGCTGATTATTGTTCCATCAACTTATAACAATGACGGCAAGGTTTAGGTAGCCGCTGTGTACCCGGATGCTCCATGGCCAGGCGCGCCTCGAAAGCCGCCCGGAACCGGCGTGCCTTGGTGCTCTTCCAGATCTCCGACAGAGACCGTTCACCGATGTTGCCAAAGATATAATTCTCCACTGGATAGGTTTTACCTTGAAACCAATACTCAGCCTTTTTTCCCGGCTGCAGGCTGATATTAGTCATGACACAGGGGGACACGTCACCACGGTAAGAGATGAAACAGGCTTTTTGCACATTTTCGGGACAGGTAGCGCAGGGCTCTGTCATGTGGGGCAGGTAATAGTGCAACGCGATGCCTTGATCCGCCGCCGCTGTTTTCGCACTTTCCAGGGCAGCACTGACCTCGGGCCATAGTTCTGGTTGTAGCAACAAGGATTCGTCTTGCATCGCCGTGGTGCCAATAAAGCTCAGGTTGTTAACGACGACCTGACTTACGCCCCATTCGTTTGCCAGCGCAGGTAACCGATTCAATTCCTGCCAGTTTGAGCGTAGTAGCATGAATGCCAGGTGAACACTCGGGCCCTCTACCTGGCGTTCGTGTTTGGTCTTCTTGATTTTTTTTAATGCCTTATCAATACGTGCAAAGTCACAGCCCTGGCGGAACTTTTCATGGGTGGCGGCAGTGGCGCCACCCAGGCTAGTGCCCATGATATCGACCCGTTCTTCAAACAGCTTGTTGATGTGTTTATCGACCAGTGGCGTACCGTTGGTGGTAAAACCAACCCTGGCCCCGGCTGACTTCACCTCGCGCACCATATCCCAAAATTGTGGATGTAATAGCGGTTCCCCCCAGCCTTGCAGGAAGACCATATCGGCCTTGGCAAAGCTCGGTCGCAACCTGGTAAAGGTTTGCATGTCCATGAGGTCGCCACCCCACTGGCCCTTATAGCAAGTGAGCACACAATAGGCGCAAGCGGCATTGCAGATGGCCGAAACCTCCACCTGAAGCCAGTCGAAACGCAGTGGTGTCACCACTTCCCTGAACGTGTCTATGATGTCACCGATATGCATATTTTATGTTCCTGGAGGTCTCGCTCAGGAAGGTTCTTTTTCAGATTGTCCCAAACTTTTCCGTCGTTTTTCTGCCTGTTTTTTCTGGAACAGCCGATGGTGATAAGAGCCTGCGCGGAGTAGTTTCGCCCCACAGCCAGGGCATCTTTCTTCCTGGCAGGGGATGCCGCGGCGATGGGCGATCTTCTCACCACACTTGGGGCAGACACAGAGGCCACCCGTCCCCATTTCATGCCTGCGGTTCACAGCCATATATCACAACCTCGGTTTCTTTATCATTTGTGCGGGTTTTCAAGACCGCAGCGTGCAATCAAGATCACGATACGGCTACTGTTGCGTCACATCGATGACAGCACCCAGCCCGCCTTCAAAGAAATTATGCTGCCATGCATCACGAAACATACGCCTGGCCGTATCGCCCGTGCAATGACTGGGCGCAACTTTTTGCACATCCAGGGCTTTCAGTCGCTTGATAATCGCACGGATTTCGGCATCACTGCTGCCACCCAGGTGAAAGCCACCCATCAGCAGATAGATGTTCTTGCCAAGATACGCTTGAGCCCGCTCGGCCATGTCGGCGACGTTGGGATGGGCGCAGCCCGTGATTACGATAAGCCCTTGTGGTGTGTCCACAATCAGGGCCTGCTCCTTGATGCCATGGTTCATCTCGCCGGTTGAATGCACGCTATCTAGAAGCTTTCGTGGTCCGGCCACGGTATCAATGGTGGCCCCAAGGTGAATGATTTCTTGCTGGAACGATGCCGGGAACGATTCAGGCATAAACACAGTGACATCAGGATTACGCACCAGAAAGGCACCCAGCCCTCCGGTGTGATCGCCGTGAATATGAGAAAGCACGACTACGTCTACGCCTTTAGGATCCAGGCCGAGGCGCTGCATATTGGAGAGCAAAATTTCGCCATTGCCGCCGGTGTCAAACAGTATGGTCTTATCCAGGCCCTCAATCAGGCAGGAAAAGCCCCAACTGGTTTTCAGTCCCGCCTTGTAGGGGACGTTATTGAATACGACATGGAGTCGAAGCCGATTCTGTTCGGCCTTCTCCATACCGCCAGCGACAACAATAGTTTGTGTCATGACCAGAACCCATCCAGAGAGTAGGATCAGTGCGACGCTTTTATACGAATTTATGGCAAACACCGCTCCAGCCCCTTATTTTGCCTCGGAATCACAAAAGAACTAATCAGCTTGTGGGCGATTTCTGTGAATATCTGTGCCGTTTTACAATCGGGTGACTCGACCGTCAGTCGGATGCCTTCCAGCGATGATGCTGGAGACGGGGAACCTTGTATTCTCTTTCTCATTGTGGCCAACTCTATTTCAGCCCGAAACAAGATACAGCCCAGGTATGGTACATGGTAAGACATCGCATAGAGAAGAGCCTCAAGAAGACAGCGCTAAGATTCGTCAATTTGTTACCCATTATCATTGGCATGCTGTTATTGTCCAGTCTCGCCGTCACCGTGTTTCCAGAACAGATATCGGCTGGCCTGTTCGGTGCCAGTGATGCCCTCGATGCCCTGATTGGCGCGTCCGTTGGTAGTGTCGCGGCAGGGCATCCCCTGGCCAGTTATCTGTTGGGCGGGGAGTTGCTCAACAGTGGCGTGAGCCTGGTTGCTGTGACGGCCTTCATTGTCAGCTGGGTCACCGTCGGGGTCGTTCAACTTCCTGCCGAGGTTTTAATGCTGGGCGCACGCTCATTGTCAGCTGGGTCACCGTCGGGGTCGTTCAACTTCCTGCCGAGGTTTTAATGCTGGGCGCACGCTTCGCTATTTACCGTAATGTGATCTGTTTCTTCAGTGCGATCGCGATCGCCTTCCTTTCCGTGTATACGCTGCGACTCATGGGATAACAAAGAGCATGGAAAGTTCGCAGAAAAAGAAAGGTGTCGGCGGCTGGTTGTTCCTGCTATTGGTGCTCGTAGCTTACGGCGTGACCGGGGCCATTGACGCCGAGATGGCCGGTCAGGCGCTCAGCTTCTTTGGTAAAGTCATGTACAAGGTGTTGCCGATACTGGCCATTGTATTTCTCCTGCTTCTGGCGGCTGACCTGTTATTCGAACCAAAATGGATCAAGCGTAATCTTGGCAGGGAGGCGGGCATCAAGGGCTGGCTCATCGCCGCTGTCGGTGGTGTACTGGCCACCGGGCCGATCTATGCCTGGTATGCGCTATTGCGCGAGCTGCGTGAGAAGGGCATGCGCGCGTCGCTGGCCGCCGTTTTTCTTTACAGCCGTGCGGTCAAACTCCCGCTGCTTCCGCT
>Ga0209633_10000501_pt1 | contig 45221 bp, 38 predicted proteins | sample Cruoilmetagenom1_FD_187290 | JGI IMG/M metagenome (GOLD analysis project Ga0209633, IMG submission 187290) | Oil polluted marine microbial communities from Coal Oil Point, Santa Barbara, California, USA - Sample 1 (SPAdes) (version 2) | ecosystem: Environmental > Aquatic > Marine > Oil seeps ... | reverse complement strand
TTTGTGTTGGGTGAGTGTTTTGTCGCGTTCGGCGAGTGTGTGCTCGTGTTGGGCCAGTGTTGTGTGGAGTTGGGCGAGTGTGTGTTTGTGTTGGGTGAGTGTTTTGTCGCGTTCGGCGAGTGTGTCTTCGCGTTGGGCCAGTGTTGTTTGTAAGTGGGTGAGTGTTTTGTCGCCTTCGGCAAGTGCCTGTTCATGTTGGGTGAGTGTTTTGTCGCGTTCGGCCAGTGTTGTGTGGAGTTGGGCGAGTGTTTTGTCGCGTTGGGCGAGTGTGTCTTCGTGTTGGGCCAGTGTTGTTTGTAAGTGGGTGAGTGTTTTGTCGCCTTCGGCAAGTGCCTGTTCATGTTGGGTGAGTGTTTTGTCGCGTTCGGCCAGTGTTGTGTGGAGTTGGGTGAGTGTCTCGTCGCGTTCGGCGAGTGTGTGCTCGTGTTCGCTCAGTGTTTTGTCGCGTTGGGCGAGTGTGTCTTCGCGTTGGGCCAGTGTTGTGTGGAGTTGGGCGAGTGTGTGTTTGTGTTGGGCGAGTGTTTTGTCGCGTTGGGCCAGTGTTGTGTGGAGTTGGGTGAGTGTTTTGTCGCGTTCGGCGAGTGTGTGTTTGTGTTGGGCCAGTGTTGTGTGGAGTTGGGCGAGTGTGTGTTTGTGTTGGGTGAGTGTTGTGTGGAGTTGGGCGAGTGTCTCGTCGCGTTGGGCCAGTGTTGTGTGGAGTTGGGCGAGTGTCTCGTCGCGTTGGGCGAGTGTGTCTTCGCGTTCGGCCAGTGTTGTTTGTAGCTGGGTAAGTGTTTCGTCGCGTTGTGTGAGTGTGTGCTTGTGCTGGGCGAGTGTGTGTTTGTGTTGGGCCAGTGTTGTGTGGAGTTGGGCGAGTGTTTCGTCGCGTTCGGCGAGCGTCTGTTTGTGTTGGGTGAGTGTTTCGTCGCGTTCGGCCAGTGTTGTTTGTAGCTGGGTGAGTGTTTTGTCGCGTTCGGCGAGTGTCTCGTCGCGTTGTGTGAGTGTGTCTTCGCGTTCGGCCAGTGTTGTTTGTAGCTGGGTGAGTGTTTTGTCGCGTTCGGCGAGTGTGTTTTCGTGTTCGGTCAGTGTTGTGTGGAGTTGGGTGAGTGTTTCGTCGCGTTCGGCGAGTGTGTGCTTGTGCTGAGCGAGTGTGTCTTCGTGTTCGGTGAGTGTTGTGTGGAGTTGGGTGAGTGTTTTGTCGCGTTCGGCGAGCGTCTGTTTGTGTTGGGCGAGTGTGTCTTCGTGTTCGGTGAGTGTTGTGTGGAGTTGGGTGAGTGTTTTGTCGCGTTCGGCTAGCGTCTGTTTGTGTTGGGTGAGTGTGTCTTCGCGTTCGGTGAGTGTTGTGTGGAGTTGGGCGAGTGTCTCGTCTTGTTGGGCCAGTGTTGTTTGTAGCTGGGTGAGGGTGTGGTCGCGTTGTGTGAGTGTGTGCTCGCGTTCGGCCAGTGTTGTTTGTAACTGGGTAAGTGTTTCGTCGCGTTGTGTGAGTGTGTGCTTGTGCTGATCAAGTGTCTCGTCGTGTTCGGTGAGTGTTGTGTGGAGTTGGGCGAGTGTGTCTTCGCGTTCGGTGAGTGTTGTGTGGAGTTGGGTGAGTGTTTCGTCGCGTTCAAGCAGCGTGACTTTGTCTTGGCTTATTGTTCGCTCAAAATGAGCGATGGCTTTGTCGCGTGTCAGCAGGGCGGTTTTGAGATCATTTTTTTCGGTGATGAGTTCGTAAGTTTGTATTTCTATATGGGCTAAGGCATCTGCTGCTGCGATCGCAACGGCTTTGATCTCTTTAATACGAGCATTGCTCGTTGTTTGTATGTTTTCTATTTCTTCTTTTGCGTTTCCAAGATTGTCTGTGAGTGTGGCAATGGTTGAAGCCATCTGCTGTTCAGCATGCACACTTTCCAGCTGCGATTTTTCTTTTGTTTTCCTGAGTTCTTCTTGGGTTTTTAGTAGCTCTTCTTCGAGGATATTTCCTTTCTGACTTTTGTCCTTTCTTGTTCCTTCGATACCAGCTTCCAGCTGAGCTATTTGGTTATTGGCCAGTTCCAGTGATTTGGTGAGCTGGTCGTGTTCTTTTACCTGTTTTTCTATAGCCTCTTGTGACTTGGTGAGTTGAATGTAGAGGTTTTCAATTTCCTCTGTTTCTTCTTGTGTTCTTTTTTCTATTTCTTCTTCGATAGAATTTTGAAGTTGATCTATCTCTTGTTGTTTGAGAGTTATTTCCTGGGCGAATTTTTCCTTTAATTCTTCAGCTATTTTGCTATTTTCAGCGTTTTTTTCTGCGAGAAGAAGACTGTTTTTCTTTTGTTCTTCTTTGAGTTTTTCTTCTACTTCAAGGCGTTTTTTTTCCAGCTTGTTGAGTTCATTGATAGAGAGTTTTTTTGCGGGAGATTTTTTGGGAATTCTCTCTGTTTGTCGCCCTGGAAGCACTCGTGAATCCCTGTCAGATTTTTTTGTACTTCTTTGGGAAGTACTCTGGGAATGGAAGCTTTCCTGCTGTCCGAAATCTTTTTTCGGATCGGTTTTTTCTTCCATTTTTGTCTCGGCTAGATCATGAGATTTGCGGGCTACGCTATAAAGCGAGTTGCCTTTTTTTGTATTGAAGTATTCTCTGTTTTTCTGCAGGAGGAAGGGGTGTTTGAGGGAAGCGCTTTGGTTTGTATCGGCTTGTCTCTTGCATCCTTGACCGGGAATCCTGTTTTGGGTGTAGCTCCCGTATTACTCATGTGCCTGGATTGTTGTGAATTATGAGAGGATTGTGAGCATTGAATGGGCTGATTGCCTTTTCGAGAAAAAGGAAAATGGCATGCTCTTGTGGTCTGTTCTGGCCCGCTTCTCGGCTGTTCTGTTGGAGTTCTTCGGGGTACTGTCCTGGTGGAAGAGTTGTGCGAGGAAAAAAGGCAGGGAAGGGGTTTTGTCCTCTGTAAAGTGAGGTCTTCTTCTTGGCTTTGCCGGGTCTGTGGGCAACGGCGTTATCCCGATGGGGCAGCGTTTTTGTAGTGTTTTGCGTTTTTTGTCTTGTTGAGGTGGAGACTTCTTGACTTGCAGTCCTGTGGTTTGATGGCGAGAACGCTCTCTTCTTCTTTTTCTCGAAATTCCTCTATAGTGCCTAAATGTCCTGTGGTTTCCGGGATTTTCCGGGATTTTATTGCAAAGTCTGCATGGATTGCAGGAAACAGTCGATTCTTCATCTAATGAATGGAGGGACACTTGTATATCAGGAATATGTATTTGTTAGTGTGAATGTCGACTGGGGGGCTTCGAGTGAGTGTAAGTGCAACAGAAAATTTAATGGGGAATGAAGCGGTTGATGTTCGGTCTTCTTCAATGGCGACAGCTCGCCAGGATTTGGTGACTGAACTCTTCAGAGATGCCGGTGATGAGGCTTGTCCGGCTGCGCTTGAGGGCCGGTTGTTGCGCACGAAAGATGTGGCGCTTTTGTTCCAGGTTTCAGAACGGGCTGTAGCTGAATGGGCACGGAAGGGGAAAATTCCCAGTGTTCGGACGCCGGGGGGACATCGACGTTATCCCGCAGGACGCATTTTGGACCTTCTTCGCGGTAGCGAAAGTACCGATGCTACTGAGGAAAATCGCGTTGTTTCGTATGCCGGCGCTGAAGTCGAAGAGGCATAATTTTCTTGCGTTTCCCTTGTCTTTGAGCATGTCTGTACCGGCTTTGGAGTATCTCCAAGGTCGGTACAGGTTTACTTGGGGAAGGGGATGCAACCATGGGTAGAAGCGACGCTTTTTCTGCTTGTTTGCCATAACTTGGTGTATGGTCTGGATTGTTGTTTTTGGAGTTTATCTACTCTTTTGTCTTGTGGATACACTACTTTGTGGCAGAGCGGGCTGTTGCGTTTTTTCGTGTGAAAGCGCTGTCTCGGTCTGGATTTGTGATCTGGTTATTCGGGGTTTTTGTAATTGTTTGTGGTGAGAAGAGTCTCCAGACTTTTTGGGGAAGAGGAAAACTGGGTAAGGCAGTGGGGAAATAAGATGCTGAGGAGTTTCTCTTGTCTTTTTAGAGAGGATTTTTTTGTTTGTCTGGGTTATTGAAACAATAAACCTTTCATGAATTATCCTGATAAGTCAGCTTATCTTTTGATATAAAAATCTGTAAATGAACCGTTGTTTCTTTTTCCATGTTTTGTAATTTTTTGTTGGATTATGCTGTGGTTTTCTCTTTTAGAGTATTTTTTATTTCTTTAGTTTTTCTCTGATTAATCCGAAGTACTAGATGGCGAAATTGAGGCTGACTTTGCGACATGGATAAGCAATCTTTCCGTTTTATTTTTTGAGGCGAACTTTGGTGGGACGCCGTGACTGTACCCGCATCTGTGTTGTGAGAGATCTTGTGGAGGTTTATCATGAGACACTGGCGGGATGTAGCGCTCTGCCGGGGCTTGGATCCCGAGATTTTTTTTCCTGACCCCGACGACGAGGAAGCGGCAAGCGACGCAATTGAGATTTGCGGCGAATGTCCGGCTCGCGAGCTATGTTTGGAATGGGCAATTGCTCGACGTGAGAAAAACGGAGTCTGGGGAGGAGCGACAGTGCGTGAACGGCGTAGGATTATTCGTCGACGTCGCCGTAGTGCCTAAGGCCAAAGTCGAAAAATCTTTCTCGGTTTGAGAATCTCTTCTTGATAGTGCATGATCGGGTCTTCTGAGCAAGAGTGCTTGTCAAGAGGCATGAAGGTTGCCGGCGAGGGATTTCCGAGATGAATTTTGCATTGTCACCCGAACTCGAAGAATTACAGGGGACAGTGCGGCGCATCGCTCGGGAAAAAGTGAAACCTCGAGCGAGAGAAATCGACGAGCAAGACGAATACCCGGAAGACCTTTTCGAGATCTTTGCCAAAGCAGGCCTGTTTGGGCTTGTGATCGACGAAGAACACGGGGGATCCGGAGCAGGTATTACAGGTCTTACTCTGGCTATCGAAGAAGTAGCGAAGTATTCGCAGGCAGCGGCTCTTCTCTTGCTTCTTTCGCGTCTTCCAACCGGTCCTCTCCTTATCGGCGGGACATCTGCTCAGAAACATCGTTATCTTCCGGGAATCGCCGCCGGGACTTCTCGTGCTGCTTTCGGGCTTTCTGAACCGCAAGCTGGTTCTGATGTCATGGGGCAGTCCACAGTTGCTGTCCGAGACAACGACCACTATGTCTTGAGTGGGCAGAAGTGTTGGATGTCGGGTGTGACCGTTGCTGATTGGTATGTGGTGCATGCGAAGCTCCACGAAGGTAGCCACCGGGATCACAAACAGACAGTTGCCCTCATCGTGGAACGGGAATGGGATGGGGTTACTGTGGGCAACACCGACCATAAGATGGGAGTTCGTGGCGTTGCTACGGGGGAGTTACTGCTTGATCAGGTTCGGGTTCCTCTGGAGAACCGGATCGGTGAGGAAGGCGGAGGTTTTTCCGTTTTTATGCAAGGCCTGAATGCGATGCGTCCTATTGTGGCGGCTCGCGGTATTGGTTTGGCTGAGGGTGCGCTCATGTACGCCGTCGAGTATGCCAAAGAACGCACTGCCTTTGGGCAGCCGCTTGCTCATTTCCAAGGCCTGCAATGGATGATGGCCGAGATTGCTGCCGAGATCGAAGCATGCCGGTTGCTTACGTATCGTGCTGCATGGATGTCGGATCGTGGTGAGTACGGAAAGAATCATGCCCCTTTTCTTTCGATGGCGAAGTGGATGGCCACAGAATTGGCGGTGAAGGCATCGGATGTTTGTCTGCAGGTATTGGGCGCTGCGGGCTATATGAAAGACCATATGACTGAGCTGTACTATCGGGATGCTCGTCAGTTGACGATTGTCGAAGGGACGACCCAAATTCAAAAGGGCCTTGTGGCAGATGGTCTTTTCCGGGGAGATGTTTGGTGGGATTGAATTGGCCTGAGACTCTTGAACAGATCCTAGCTGGTGAGGACCTGAGCAGGGAGCTTGCGCGTGCTGCACTTGTGGAGATCTTGGAGGGTGAGACAGAGTCGGCGGTGATCGCTGCTTTTTTGACGGCCCTGCGGGCAAAAGGGGAGAGCATCGCCGAGACCGCAGGCCTTGTGGAAGCGATGCTGGAAATGGCGGTCTCGGTTCCTCTGGATGGTCCTTTGCTCGATACCTGCGGTACAGGTGGTGACCGTTCTGGTTCTGTGAATATTTCCACTATGGCGGGATTTGTGTGTGCTGCTGCGGGGGTGCGTGTTGCCAAACACGGCAATCGCTCAGCTTCTTCTCAGTGTGGTTCGGCTGATGTGCTTGAGGCTCTTGGGGCAGAGATCGTTTTGTCTCCCGAAGGTGTGGCTGCGTGTGTCGAGGAGACGGGCATTGGTTTTATGTTTGCCCCAACTTTTCACCCAGCTCTCAAGCATGTGATGCCTGTGCGTCGCGCTTTGAAGATACGCACCATTTTTAATGTTTTGGGGCCACTTGCGAATCCGGCGCGTGCCACACATCAACTCGTAGGAGTGGCTGATCCGTCGCTTGGAAAGCTGGTGGCGGAAGTACTTAACAGTTTGGGGAAAGAACACGCTGTTGTAGTGCATGGAGCAGGTGGGCTTGACGAAGTCAGTACGCTTGGTCCGAATTGTATGTGGCGGGTGCAGAACGGAACAGTGGCAGAAGAAATACTCGATCCTGCGAAGTATGGATTGACACTTGATGTGCCCGCGGCATTGGTTGGTGGGGATGCTGGGGAGAACGCTGCGATCGTGCGCAAGGTCTTTGCGGGGATGCCCGGTCCTATTCGTGACATTGTTCTTCTGAATGCGGCTGTGGGGTTGTGGGTGGCGAACCGGGTTCCGGATGTTGAGTCCGGTCTTCTTGTTGTGTCTGCTGCAATCGACGATGGGTGTGCACTCGCGTGTCTTCATCATTTTATCGAAGTGTCGCATCGTGTCGCATCGTCCTGATATCTGATATCAGATATCAGATATCAGTCCTGTATCACTTCCGGGACTGTCCTGTGTGGTCTGCGGTGTCGTTTCCCGGGATGCCTTGTGTTGCCTTTTTAGGGACTGTCCTGTGTCACTTCTGAAAAGTATCCTGTGTTGCCTGTGGAGACTGTCCCGTGTGGTCTTGTGGGGACGTCTCGTGTTGCCCGCCTCCAGGGACTGATGGGGTTGTCTTTTGTGTGGCGGGATGGGAGGGGGGATCAGACGTAGGGGGAATCTGAGGGAGGAAGATTCCCCCGTGGAACTGTGACGCGTTGTAGTGGACGAAGACTGGACAAAGAAGAAGATTGCTGGGAAATCTGCACTTTTCGGCAGATCGGGGTTTTTTGTAAGGGTTTTTTCTGCGACTTATCCAATAATGGTGATGTGGAGGTTTCGTTCGCGAGGGCGGTCGTCGAAATCGATTAGGGCAATATGTTGCCATCTGCCGAGTTGGAGAACGCCATGTGTGAGTGGGACCGATACTGAGGGTCCGATGATTGCAGCGCGAGCATGCGCGTGACCATTGCTATCCATCACATTATGGTGATATGAGTGTGATTGTGGAATGAGCCGGTTCATGACCTCTCCGAGGTCGCGGTTTGCTCCTGGTTCAAACTCGAGCACGGTGATAGCCGTTGTGGTGTGAGATGAAAACACGGTGACAAGACCAGTCGTGATCTCTGTTTGAGAGAGGACTGATTTTACCCTATCAGTTAAATCAATGACTTCATTGTTACCCTGCGTTTTAAAAGTGAGAGTCTCTTGGTGCACTGTCATCCTTCTTGGAGTGTAACGAGCATTCAAGTGTGTTGAGGTTTTGGACCCCGCTTGTGTGCAGGTGCATGAAGATGCTGTCTCAAAATTTTTGAGGTCCTTACTTAAGGAGAAGGCTGTGGGAAAAAAGAAATTTTCTTCAAGATCATCTGCTCTTCCCTATGACTCTTCTGCCCGTGAGCTTGCTGCTGCAACCGGAACGGGTTTCAGTGACGATACTGTACTGGCAATGGCAGATGAGGTGCTTGGACCTTATTGGGAGACTGTTTTTCGGGCTTTTTTACGCCGTTTACAAGGAGTGATGAAAAAGTCCTTGTTTGAAACTCCGAAGGAGCTGGTGCCTTACCTGCAGTTTAAACCACCGCAAGCGGTCCTGGCTCCGCAAGTGCGGTCTGCTTTGCGCCTGCTTCTTTCCATGCACCCTGAGCTTGTCGAAGCTACGGGTGCATTGTACAAAGGGCCGCTTCCCAAGCTGCATCATGTTGTTGAAGCTATTGGGCGTAATGATAGAAAAACGCTAAGTGTGCAGGCTTGTGCTGCTGCTGCTGTGCGCTCCGATGGCTGGGCGGTCATCGTTGCGACAGCAGCAGCAGGATGGGCAGGGCTGCATCAGGGCTGGGCAATGGCGCAAGAAGCGGCAGAGAAACAGGAGACACAAAGCGAGAAACGAGAAGAGCGTGTTGTTGTTCGTCTTGAAGAGCGCATCGCCGGTTTGGAGAAACGTCTAACAGACAAAGATCATGATCTTGAGCGGTTACGAGGGGCAAATCGTGCGTTTGATACAGAGTGCGGGCACTTGAAAAAGATGGAGGAGGAGAGCCGTGTGCGTTTTCAGACGGCTGAGACCCGTCTGAAACAGGTCGGGACTGATCTTGAAAAGGCGATGCAGGAGCTTTTACAAGTAGAGAGGAGCAAATCGGAGGTGTTGCGGGAGAGAACTCGCAGAGAGCAGGAACTTGCTCACCAGATGGATGTTTTGCGTGCAGAAAAAGCCCCTGATCTGGAGCCGTTTGTGCATCTGCTGGAATGGACAGCTTCTCATTTTCGTGAAGTGACCCGACCTTTTCGCAAAGAGGAGAGTCTTGCTGTGCCGGAGTCCCATGGTGCAGGTGACGAGCTTTTTTTGCAGGCAAAACGTGTGTTCGAGGCTGGTGGAGAAGATGCGAACACAGAGAAAAGCACGAAAGACTGGGATGCTGCGCGGCCTGCTCCGAGAGATGACAAGCGGTCGTCTCGAAAAACTTCGGGATCGGGAGAAACCAAAGGAAAAGCACGCTCTCACAATGGCGTGCCACGAAGGGGACGTTCTCGTTCTTCGGTTTCTCTTCTTCCGAAGGGACTTATGCCTGGCTCGACAGCTGCTGTTGATTGGGCACTTTCTGAAGAGAAATTGAGCATTGTGGTGGATGGGTACAATGTGACGCGTCAAGTTGAGAGAGGATGGGGCGTGCTGCCTGGGCAGGAGCAACGTCAGCTTTTAATTAGCCGGTGCTGGCAGGCCCGCCGCCATGGAGGGGCCGATATTTTGGTGGTATTTGACGCGGAAAAACCGGACTATTTTGTCGGGCGGCGTTCGATTCGAGGAGTGCGGTACGAGTTTAGTGGTGGCCCAACTGCTGACGATCGGATCGTGGAAATTGTGGCGAGGATGCCGGAAAGCGAGCTTGCGATGGTGGTGACCTCTGACAAAGGATTGGGGCAGCGTCTCGCTGATTTGAATGTTGCCCTTGTGTCTTCCGAGGTGTTTCTTGAAGCTGTCGGTGCTCCAATGAGGAATTCTTCTTGAAGAGGGAGAAGGTTGCAGACAGGTGGGGTTGAACGGGGGTATCTGTCCCGCAGAGCGCGCATACTACCTCGATGCCTTTGCCAATCGGTTTCTTGTGTTTGGGGCAGAGCGTCCTGGTGATATTGCTGAGTGCGAGGATGTTGCAACGGAATTGTCCTGTGCCGGTGTGCGTGTTCTCCTGATCTGTCCTGGAAAACGGCAGGGAGATATCAGAGATGGAGAACTTGTAGATCTGTGGCGGCGTATGTTGTCGGGGCAGCCGGCTTGCCTTACGCATGTCGATCCGTTTGGATGCGGGACTTCGATCGCAGAGCGATGTCGTGTCCACAAGCTTGTGCTCATTGGGGATAACCTGGTGATTCAAGGAAAGAATGGAAGGACACGCAGTTTTGTGAACGTGGGCGCAACTGTGCTTCCTGCGAGGTTGCGCGCGCTGGCGCGAGTGCTGCAATCTGGCGTCGATGGTGTGAATCTGGTGGCACCAGGAGGTCTCGCCGAAGAACTTTTCACCTATGCGGGAAGTGGCACTCTTCTCACCTGGGGTGAGTATGGGGAAGTGCGGCGTGTGGGGTTTCGTGATTATGTTGCGGTGGCGGCTCTCCTACGCCACGGGTGTGATCTTGGCTATCTTCGCCCGCGCTCACCTGATGTACTTGAGGGAATTTTGCCGCGTTCTCTTGTCTTTTTTGCTGACGGAGATCATCCTGCGGGCGTGGTCGCTCTGCAGACAGAACCATATCAAGGGTCAGGATTCGCGGAACTTGAGGCTTTGTTCACCATCAGCCGGTATCAAGGGGAAGGCGTGGGGAGAAGGCTGGTGTCCGCAGCGGTGGAGGAGGCGCGTCAAGATGGTCTCGACGGCGTTTTTGCTGTGACCATGAATGCTGATGTCGCAGGGTTTTTTGTTTCATGCGGCTTTGTTGAAGTGCTTTTGCATGCTGTTCCGGCTGCCAAATGGGAAGGGTATCCCCAGGACCGCCGTTGCATGGTGCGAGCGTTTCGTGTTTTGTTTTCTTCGCACTAAGCCAGGTATTTCTGGAAATAGCTCTGTCTGAGTTATCTCCCCTGACTTGACGACTGCTGTTTTTTGTCGTGTTCTCGAGCTTTGCTGCTTAGGCTCGTACTGAAAAACTGTTCGCAAGTTCCTTGAGCGCGGCGGAAAGGGCTTCTGGCAGCGCACCAGCCCAAGGTGCCCTATTGGGGTCGCTTGTGATGCCTATCGAGAGGCGATCAACGTAAGTACAGGCGACAAGGGCAACAGGGTTGCAAGGCACGAGGCTTGTATTGAGAAAAATATCCTCGATGGGCGCTCCGACCAAAGACAATCGTTTCTTCGGACCGGGGCACGAAGAAATAATGAGATTCGATTGTCGCATTTTTCGCTTGATGACCTGCAGCATTATTGGGCGGGGAATTTTCGCAGCAATTTGGCTCATGCGTAGAAACTCTTTGCGGTTGACTGCTTGTTTGGAAATGCGCGCATGCACTTCTGCGAGACGAGCGCGTGGGGCGAGCTGCATCGGCCAGGATACAGGCGCTGAAACCTGCCGGCTGTTCATCTCGAGTGGGGAAAACTGTGGGTACAAGTGGCGAGTGCTCATGGGGAGAGACACTGGAAATTCGTCAGGAAGATCCGCATAGAGCTCTGCGAGCGCCATCGAGGTGATGGTGTGGTACAGCGCTGTGATACTTGTGTTTGTTGTTGAGCGGAGCTTGCGGAGGAGAGAAAGGGAGAGAGAGACTGTGCCTATCCGCCTTTTTTCAGTGATGGGGTCTGGCCACAAGGGTGTGTTTTTTTCGCGAATGAGGTCGATCCCGCTGAGAAAGGGACGGAGCATACTGAAAGATTTCTCGGGGTCTTTCTCTTTGGTTGTTTTTGCTCGGCGCTGTAGGCGTTCCATTGCCTTTTCTGATCTGCGTATTTTGTTAAGTTCCGCAGAATAATCGGGACTTTGATCAGAGTAGATACGGACCATTTGCAGGGCGTTAAGGCCATCTGTGATCGAGTGGTGGCATCGTACCAGGATGAGAGAACCCTGTTGCAGGTTGTCATAGTAAAAGATGTTCCAGAGGGGTTTCTCTGGGTCAAGAGGGATTTCTGCCCGACGAGAGATATCTGTGTAGGCATCTTTTTTTTCGGGAGATCCAGGAAGTTGCACACTGTCAAAGGCATCTTCATGGCTGAAAGAACTCAAGGTTTCCCAGCGAGGCGCTCGAAGTTTCATTCGGCTGTCGACGGCACGTTGCGAGAATCGCGGACTCCAAGGGAGCATCGTGGTGTTGCGTTCTTTGATGTCCTCGGCATCTGGGCAACCCGAGAGCGACAAAACCGTGTTTCCCGTTTGTTGGAGTGCCCCTTGCCCATAATCCCAAAATGGGGTTTCGAGAATGTTCATACGAGAGACGGGTTTTTTCGGCAACTGCTGTTCTCCTCTATTTTGTACATCGAGACAATGTTTCGTTCCAGGGCTTTTTGAATCCTCTGTCGCCCTATAGAGAGAAATCACATTAAAGCTGAAGGGCATCGCTTTTTTCGCTACAGGTTTTTTGCGATTTTTTCTTTTTGTTTTGCCGGGACTTGTCACAGGTGCGCCATAGAATAGTGCGTGTACCGGAATATAAGGGGTATTCGGGCAGGAACACAGCTTGCAAAAGCGTTTGTGAGAGAATGCGTGACTGTTCTGCTTCCCTGCTTTTACAAGTGTTTTCTGGGCCTTCGCGGCAAGCAGCGGGGTGAAGCTGCGGGTCGGGTTGTTGGGGTTGCGGGGATCGGACTGCTGCAACCATATTTTCTGGTTGCAGGAGGAGCAGTGCAGCATCCTGGAAAAAAAGCAGAAAACCCCAACGAAACAGGGCTTTGGGCCGATAGAGGAATCGAGGCTCAGAGAATTGCGCGAACAAAGCCGATCGCGGGGTTATTTGCGAGAGAAAGCTGGAAGACGACTTTTTTTCCCAGGGGGACTTCCGGGAGGACTTCCCAAGAAGTATCACACCAGAAGAATCTTTCGTGATCGACTGTTCCCAGTGCCAAATGCGAGAAACAGAGATCTGCCAGACTTGTGTCGTTTCCTTTTTTGTCGCACACGACCCTGAAGATGCCACTGTTTTTGATGTCCATGAAGAACGGGCGTTGCGTGTGCTTCAACAAGCTGGTCTTTTTGGTCGTGTGGTTGAAGTGCGAAATTCGCTCACTGCCGAGGAATGATCCCGCTGGAGTGGGAAGAGAACGGGTCTTTCCTGGTTGAAGGCGGGAAAAGAGCAGTGTGTGTGGGGTGTATGAAGGAATAGCGCGCGAAACGGTATGATGCCGCAAATCTTGGCGTCGACAAGGCGTCGACAAGGCGTCGCTTTTTCAGGAAAAAGACCGCAGAGACAAGAATGGGGTTCCTATTCAGTGCTTGTTTCCTTTTTCTCGAGCCATGTTGCACGATCTTGCTATGTGACTGGAATTGGCTGTGGCAGACTGGGGAAAACGTGGCCTGACTCTTTCTTGCAAGATGGGGATGGTCAGGGTGTGCGGCTAAGCTCGTTACTGCTGTTGTTTGCCGGCATTGAGTGCCGTGATCGAGTGCCGAAAAGCTTGTTGAAGCGGATGTGCGGTTTGCTCTTGTCCTGATTCGTGGTGGGCAGCCGTGTGCATAGAGGCTGAGAATCGAAGAAAGTGTTTGGGTGCGAATGACAGAGCATGATGGTGACGGCCTGCCATCGTGAAAAGTTTTGTGAGGCGACTTGATTGAACTACATGCTTTAGAGTGTTCCGATGATGGTTTGCGGCTGTTTTTGGCAGCGCATCCCAAGGCGGAGTCTCCTGGTTATTTTCTGGATATGACAAGACCGACTTTGCAGAAAATTCTGCGAGACCTGGCTTCTGACAAAAGTCCCGAAGATTCTGCCGGAGTGGAAGTACAGGAGGAGCGCGCGCCGTCTGCTGTTCCCTTGTCGGAAGGACCGATCGAGGTTGGTTCTCCTGCGGAAGCCCTGGAAGCCGCGCAAGGGTTGTGCTTGGCTCGTGAGGGGACAGGCTTGTCCGATCTTCCTTTACGTGATGCAGTCCATGGAAATCTTTCGAAGTGGAATGTGTGTGTCGGGCAAGAAGTGCTCGATGAAGGTTGGTGGGTCGCCAAATTGGGGGATCATGCCTGGCAGATCAGCTTTCGTTTTCTGAGCAGAGGGAGGATTCACGAGGCAGAATGGATGCTTGATACGGAGCGCGTGCAACTCAATCCGGAGAACTCCATTGCTGCGGTATTGGGCTGGGTGAAGCAGGCATCGGCGCGTCCTCGGGTGAATCGCCGGCGACGTGGGCGTGGTAGGCCCCGGCGCAACGCGAAACGTAAGTGAAGTAGGTTTTCTTGCGTGTCTTGCTTGTGACCAATGATTTCCCACCAAAGGTGGGTGGGATACAAGTTGTGCAGGCGGAATTGTTCCGGGAGTTTGCGGAGGATGAGCTGTGTGTGCTGGCTTCCGGGCATCCTGGCGCGCCGGAGTATGACGCACAGCTTCCGTATCGTGTGGAGCGGCTTTCCTCCAAGACAATGCTTCCTGTTCCTCGTGTTGTGCGAAGATTTGAGAAGATTGCCGACTCTTTTTTGCCAGATCTCGTGATTTTTGGCTCTGTGTTGCCATTGTCTTTGCTGGCGCCGGTGGCTTCCCGGAAGAATATTCCCTTTGTGAGCATGGCCTATGGGGCAGATATTTCGGTCCCAGGACGTTTACCTGTGGTTGCGAGCTTGCAGAAGCGTGTCTTTTCTCGTGCCTCTGGTGTTGTGGCGTTGGGACCTTGGGTTGCGGGGGAAGTGCAACGAGCCGGCACGGGGAGAACCAATCCTGAGATGCTGGTGGTATGTCCAGGAGTAGATACCAACGAGTTTTGTCCTGGTGACAAGACGGCTGCGCGTCTTTCTTTGGGTTTGCACCCGGACCGTCCCACAGTTTCTTCTCTTTCGCGTTTGGTTCCTCGCAAAGGGATGCACTTATTGTTCGATGCGGTTGAGGACCTCTTGCCGGCTTTCCCTGACCTGCAAGTGGTCATCGGGGGTACCGGACGCTCTGAACGGCGTTTGCAGGAGCGGGCAGCAGGCAGTGCGCTCGCGGGCGTGGTGCGTTTTTTCGGGCGTGTGCCTGATGAACAAATCGCGGATTTTTATCGAGCTGCCGATGTTTTTGCCATGTTGTGTCATGATCGTTGGCGGGGTCTTGAGGCCGAAGGTTTCGGTATTGTCTTTGTTGAAGCCTCTGCCTGTGGGGTTCCGGTCGTCGCTGGACGGTCTGGTGGAGCAGGAGACGCTGTTGAAGACGGCGTCACCGGTCGTGTGGTTAATGCCCGCGATACTGCGGAAGTCGTGCAGGCATTGGGCGCGTACCTTGATAATCCTGTGCTTGGCGCACAAGTTGGTGAGGCTGGGCGTTCTCGTGTCGAAGAAGTTTTTCGATGGGATGCACAGAGAGCGTCTTTTGTTGACTGGTTGCATCGGCATTTCTCTTCTCTGTGATTTTTTTGCGCGCACACAGGACAAGTACGGCGGGCATAGAGCGAACGGTGCGGTAATGTATGTTTTGTTGGTTTTGCAAGACCGGACCTGGTTTTGTGCGACCGTAGAATTTTGTCAGGTCGTTGTCCGGAATTTTCTGTTTCTCCTTTCTTTCGCACGCACACTTTTCCGCAATAATTGGTACCTATTGTGATCGATTTGGGAAACCCGCTTCATTCAGCAGACACATGTTTTGTACGAGGAAAAGCCGCGGACATTTTTCAAGTGGTGGTTGATCCTGGCGCTTATCCTGTTTGGTGGGCTGCTCTGCGTGTGAGCGAGCAAGAGGTCAGTGCTGTTCCTTCTATTGGAGACAACTGGCGTGTGCGCGCGCTGGAAGGGGCGAGTGGGCTCGACTGCAGGTTCGAGGTCATGGACTTTCGCTCAGATCTTCAGCGCAATATCTGGATGGATGTGCGGGGTGTTGTTGACCCTTGTGTCGGTATTGGGTGTCGACAGCAGCCCTTTGAAGCTGAGACCGAATGGTATTTGCGCCCGTGGGGTGAAGAGGCCGGACCAGGAACCGAAAAAGGTACACTCGTCTCTGTTTTTTGGCGGGTGCGCTCAGATCCGCGACGCCGGCAGGAGCGCCTGTTGCGGATGTTGCGTCGTGTCACGTGGCGTGGTTTGAATGGTCTCAAGATTCTTTTCGAGAATGACGTTTCTTGACCAGGGATGGAAAAAGCAGGGGATAAAAGTTAAATAGAGGCTCTTTTTTTAAGGAAACATGCGGTGTTCTAATTGCGGGACTGAGAATCTCAAGAGTCTGTTGTGGTGTGATCTGTGTTTCTCTGCTTTTTCTGATGAGAGTGGGCATGAACACACAGAATCCTCTGAGTTTTTTGCTTCTCCAGGTTTTTCTGCGGACTTTTCTTCTCCAGCACCATGGAAGGGGAACAGTGTGCAATACGCGGGAACGGGAGAGGGGCGTATCTCTGGTGTCTCTGGCATGCCGGCTGGTATGTCTGCTCCGGTGGGGCAAAGCCCGGTTTCCCCTCCAGGTTCGTTTCTTCCTGGGGGTGAGGAAACTGTGAGCGAGACGCGCGGGCAGGAACATACTCCTCTTGGTGACCATTTTCTGACCCATGATGAGGGAGGAGAAGCGGGGTGGAAGTGTTCTGTGTGCGAGAGATTCCAGTCGCTTGCAAAGACAATCTGTCTTTCTTGTGGCACATCTCTTTTTTCTGCGGAGCAGGATGAACAAACGGAACCTCGCGGAGATTCTCGGACTGCTTTGCTTTGGTCACTGATCCCGGGGGGTGGACAGTGGTATATTGGGAAGCGTGCACAGGGACTTTCGCGTTTTGTGATTGTGTTGCTGTCTGTGTGGATGGGCAGCCTGCTCCCTGGGGGAAACGCGACGGGTCTGTTTCATCTGCTGTTTTGGGGAACAGGGCTGGCTGTTTTTTTGCTTTCAGCGTATGATGCCTGGGCAGTGCTTACTATGGGAAGCGCCGCAAAAATTTTACGAGAGCGTGTCCTGCTTTGGGTGATGTGTGGGCTTTTGCTAAGTGCTGTGGGCGGCATGAGCGTGGCGTTTGTTTTCGGAGGGTTCGAGGAGAATCCTGGGCGAGATTTTGAGCAGGATGAGATTGTGACGGAGATGAACCGGTAAGGTGGGTTGCCGGTAGTTGTCGGTCGAATGGTATTTTCTTGTCTTTTCAGGTTGACGGGATGTCCGGTACACGTCAGAAGGAAGAAACGCAGAAGGCAAGGGCTGTTTCGGCTGCTCGCGACAGGGAAACTCAACCGGCGCCTGCTATTGGTGGGGCTTGGCTGGCCAAAATAGCATTTGCTGGAAGTTGTATTTTTGGTTTTTTGTCTGTTCTCGCAATTTTTCTCCCTGCAGTGCGTCCAGCCTTGATCTGGTGTGATCTTTTACTCTTTGTTCTTGGTTCGACTGCTTTTCTCTTGTCTTTTTGGATCGCCGGACGGCGTGCATTGCAGGGAGTTGGGGTACACGCGACTGGTTTGTATTTGGCAGTGTTTGCGGCAAAGCGGGAGCGTCGTATGTTCCAATGGTCTTTTGCCGGCATGGTTGTGCTGTCGCTGGGCGTTGCCATATTGGGAAGCGATCCTGATCCCTTGCTTGTGGGTTTTCCTTGGTCTGCTTGGGGAATTTTGGTGTCAGTTTTCCCACTCGCGTGCGCGGGCTTGCATGGCGCTCGCTACTGTGCATGGCCTGTAGGGTCGCCGAGACAACAGGGCTGATGGTTTTCGTCCCAGTCTTTGCCCTACAGGGCTTACGGTGCTGTATGATGCCGTTTTTTCGACAAGCTTCGGTACAACTGGTTCTCTGGAAGCGTCGAGAAAAATGGCTTTGTGGGCATGTTGCGGCTTGGACGGCTGTGTGTTTTTTGGCGTGGTGCCGCCAGGTTTTGTCTGTGACGGCACCAGCCGGGGTTTGTGAAGTTCGTCTTTAGAAGTCAGAGGAGTTTGCGTTGATATCGATGCGCAAAATCGAGTCGTCTTTATAGTTGGCAACCCAAACTGATCCCGCTCCTGTCGTAATTCCAATCGGGTAGTCGCCTACCGGAATATTGGTGAGAAAATTATTAGTTTCGGGATCGATTTGTGTCACGGTGTCATCGTCCTCATTTGTCACCCAGATTTTTCCTGCAGCGTAAATGATTCTGCTTGGCGTGTTGCCTGCAGGGATAGTCACGATGACCTTGTTCTCTTTCGGGTCGAGACGTGACACCGTGTCTTTTCGGCTGTTCGCCACCCAAATGCTGCCGTCGCCTGCCACGATTCCTGTGGGATGTTCTCCGACTTGGATCGTCGCGAGAACTTTGTTGGTTTTCGGGTCAATGCGTGAGACAGTGTCGTCATTCCAGTTACTCACCCATATGGAGATGTCTTTGTTTTCATCTGTGAAAACGGCAATATTCCGAGGATCATCGCCGACGGGAATCCTCGAAATAATCTCATATGTTTGTGGATCTACTCGGGTGACGGTGTTGTCAAAGAGCATCGTGATCCAGATTGCCCCGTCGGCAAAGACAATGTCCCCGGGGCCGTTCCCAACCTCAAAAGTGTGAATGACCTTATTGACAGTGGGGTCGATGAGCGACACGGTTTTGTCGTTCCGGTTCGTCACCCAAACAATATTTGCGACAACAGTGATGCCGGTCGGGTTGGAACCGACGGGAATTTCTCTCGGGGCTTTGTTGGTCGCTGGGTTGATACGTGAAACCGTTCCTCCGTACAGGTTGGTAACCCACAGAGAATTTGCACCAAATGCCAGACCGATCGGGCTTTTTCCAACATCGATTCGGGGTGCGATCTGGTGTTTTGTCGTGTTTGTGCTGGTTTTCCCCTGTTCCCAGAGCCAGAGAGCGCCAGATGCCAAGACAAGAGCGGCCAGGATGGACATAGCAAGAAGTCGATGGGGCCAGCTTGGTGTGGGAGCCTTGCGCACAGGGGGCATGTCGTAGGCAGGAGGGAAGAGTCTGGAGTCGGAGCTTGGCATCAGGGTGATGGAAGAATTCTCTGCTGTCGCGCTGTTTTGTACGCGAGATTGTGCAGTGCCGGAAAAATCATTGGGGGGAGTAGAGAGAACGTCTTGTGCTGTGGTCCGTTGGAACTGTGCGTCGTAGAGAGACTCGGGAGAGAAGAGCGCGGGGGTCTCCTCAAGATTGTGTTCGCTGACTTCGCTGTAGGGAGAGAGGAAGTTGCGGGGAGTGGGGAGGGGAATACCATGGGTTTTCGGTATTCTTACTGTCGCTGGGGAAGGTTTTATTGTTTCCGGACCGCTGGGATCCTCTGCCTGCTTGTCTGGCGAATCCTGTGGAATGAGGTCTGGGACAGAGCGAATGTTGGGCTTTCTCGGATTGTTTTGTACTGTTTCTGGTGCGAGGTCTGCCCGGGATTCCCGGTGTTCGGAGGGGAGCATCGCGGCTTGGTCGTCTGCTTGGTTGACGGCCAGGGTGGCGGAGTCATGGCGGGGCGGAAGAGGCGGAGAGATCTCCGAAGACGTTTCCGTGTGGGAGTGTGACCGAAACACATCTCTGCGTTTTGGTGTCACGATAGGAATGCTGCCTGTCCCGGAAGCTGCAAATGAACGAGCCAAGCGGGCGGTTCCCAATGCGACTGCATGTTTGGGGTGTGCATCCACTGCTACCCATCGTCCGAGCTCGGAACTCACCATTTGGGAGACCAGCGGAATGCGGGAAGACCCCCCGACCAGGAGGACAGAGGAGAGATTCTCCGCAGTGATACCCGCGGAATGCAATGCCTGGCGCAGAACAGTAATCGTATCGTCGATTTTTGGGCGAATGTGGCCTTCGAATTCTGTCCGGGTGATTCGTACGTTGATTCCCCCTGTAGGAAGCAGAGTACGGATCACACTTACCGTATCGGTTGAGAGACCTTCTTTCGCTTCGATACAACGCTGTCGGAGTTGGTTTACGGCTTCAATGGTTTGAGGGTCTGTGCTATCGAGATCTTCCAGGTTGACACCGCTGCTTTCGAGGACATGCTGGAAGATAATTTCATCGAAGTCCATGCCGCCGAGGAATTCCACCCCTTGTGCTTTCCCGACGATCACGAAGCGGTCGTCTGTTTTTTCGAGAATGGCGACGTCGAAGGTTCCGCCCCCAAGGTCGTACACCGCAATGCGTGAACCAGGCGGCATACGCTCTTTTGCTTCGTAGTCAATCGCAGCAGCAACGGGTTCGGGAACGAAGGTCGCGTGCCCGATACCCGCCATGTCGGCAGTTTCGTGGAAGCGTTTAATTTTGTAGTTGCCCCAGTTGGCAGGGTGGGATAAGGCGACCGTTTCCGGCATCCCGCCACGGCGCTCGATCACGTGGTCGAGAATATGGCGGAGCTGGAGGGCTAAGAGAAATTCGGCAGAGCGAGCTTCTCCTCCCACAATGAGAGGAGTGGGGTCGCCGATGCGCCGCTTGAATTCGCGGACAAGGCGTGTAGGACTTTCCAGGGCGCGGCGAAAAGCTGCTTGTCCATGTAAGACAAGGTTGTCATCACCGAGCCAAAGCGCAGAGGGAATAGTGACAGAATTTGTGTCCAGCCATTCCATTTCGGTCGTGCCCGGTGCTATGACTGCTGCCGCAGCCCAGGTTGTTCCCAAATCGATGCCGACAGAATAGCGCACACCTGTTCGTCTCCCGTTGAGAACCGTTGCCGGCCCGGTCGAACTTTTGCTTGCATGTCGAGTTTGCTGATTGATTGCGACCGAGAATTGCCACTCTTTTCAGGTGTTCGGCCTGGCTTGCGTCCCGTGCCACCTTTCGCTGTCTTCACTGTAGGCGTCTGCTCTTCGACTCTCCAGTGTGAGGAGCAAAGCCGGCGAATTCTTGTGTGATGATGGGGTGACGATGAGGGCCGGGGAGAAGTCAGTGACGGTCGATAACCTTAGGATCAATCCTTGCAACTGTACCGTCATGGTAATTCGTGACCCAAATGGCATTGTCGCCTAAAACCGCGTCTCGGGGTTTGCTCCCTGGGTAGACACGTGCGACAACCATATTTTCTTCGGGGTTGACGAGGGAAATTGTGTCGTTTTGGTGGTGTATTACCCAGAGAGTATTTTCGCCAAAAGCGAGTGTTCTCGGTTCGAACTTGGTGGGAATACCTATAGTTGCTTTGTTGAGATTGGGGTCGATGCGGATCACGCTGTTATCGAACTGGTTTGCAGCCCAGACAGTGTCCGCGCCGAATGCAATGTCTCCCGGGAGGGCATTGATGCTGAGCGGGATCACCGCTGTTTGTTTGTTGGTCGCAGGGTCAATGCGAGAGACAGTTCCGTCATAGTAGTTGGCCACCCATACGGAATTATGACCAAATGTAATGCTTCGAGGCGTTCGTCCGACTTTGATGGTTGCGACAATTTTATTTGTGGCTGGGTCGACGCGTGAGACAGTATTGTCTCGTTCGTTTACGACCCAGAGGCTGTTCGCCCCAAAGGCGAGATCTACTGGATATTTCCCAACCGGTATGGTCGCAGTCAGCATATTGCTGTTGGCGTCGATGCGCGACACGATGTTTTCTTCAGAGTGCGCTGCCCATACGCTATGCGCGCCGAAGGTAAGCCGTGCGGGGTGGTCTGCGGCGGGAACAGAGACGTCGATTTTTTGCGTGACGGTGTCGATGCGGGTAATAGTGCTGTTTTCAGAGTTTGCGACCCATATAGCTTCTGCTCCAAATGTCACCCCAGTCGGTTTTTCGCCAACTTGAATATTGTCGGAATGGGGATGTCTCGTGGTGATTTTTTCTGCCTGAGTTGCAGGGGATACAGATTCGTCTTCATCGTTCAGAAAATAACTCGCGATACTTGCTCCGGCGGCGAGTGCTATCAGGCTCAGAAGGATGCTGCGAGCCAGACGCCGTTTGCGAGGTTTTTCCGTTGAGGATGACAAGTGGCGGGTTTCGGACTCTTGCATGGGCACTTGTGAGACTGGCAAGGTGGAAGAATCCTCCTTTTCTGCTTTTTTAGGGGCTTGGTGTTCTGGGGGTGGAACGGGGATGGGAGGGGGATCTGCGCTTTCCTCTGGCCAGCCGGTATGTTTCCCCATTGCTTCCCCTTTTGTGTCAGTGTTTGTTGTCGCGCTGGGTCTGTCGTGTTGGTTGTTGGCGCGGCGAGTTTATTCTGACATTTCCTGTGTTTGTTGGGGATTGCTCTGGTTGTTGAGTTTTATGATCTGTGTGGTTTGTTTTCCCAAATGGGAAGAAGCGGGGTCAGAGTTGCCTGGCGTTTCTTCGGATTGGGCCGAAGAACCAAATCCCCTTTTTACTCGCTTCTACAGACTTGCACATTGTAATGGGAAGAGAGATGAGGGAAAAGAGTTTGAGAGTGTGTGCGGTGTTTTGTGGAAGAAGAGGTGACTTGTCTGGTGTGCTGTGTGTTCGGGAAAAAAGATCTGCGGGGACTTTGGGAGAAGTCTTTTGAGGGGAGCCTGAAGGGGAGGAGAGACGGCGGACGCCCCGCGTCCGCCGTCTCGGCGGGTGAATTGGCATGCAGCCTTCTGGACGAAGGGAGGAAAAAGCCAGATGCTGCAGGCCGGCCCGCCGTTTGTAGGAACGGGAAGTGGAGAAGATGGGGCGTCTCTCTCACCTGAACCGTTCCAAGGAGTGTCACTTTTTTTTGTTGTGAGTCCTTGTTGTTGTGAGTCTTTTGGTTGTGAGTCTTTTGGTTGTGAGTCCTATTGGTACTTGGTATCTCCTCGACATTTATCCACTAGATGTGTACATGTAGCCGGTAAGTAGCGGGGAGGGAAATCCTGAGAGAAGGTATCGTTGGAAGCGGGTTTACCGCTTTACTTCCACTTTTTTCGGAATGGCTTTTTCCGGTTTCGGGATGGATACCGACAGAACTCCAAGGTTGTAGGAAGCGCTTACAGTGTCGGAGTCGATTCCCTTGGGGAGAGTGACGCGCCGCTCAAATGAGCCATAAGTACTTTCCCGTCGGAGCCATGTTTCGTTCGATTCTTCCTTCTCGAAGTGGCGTTTTCCTGAAACGATCAAGATGTTGTCGTGTACTTTTACTTCGACATCTTCTGGGACAATGCCGGGAATCTCAATTTTTACTTGGATGTCGTTTTCTCTCTCGACGATATCCAAGTTTGGAGCAAAATTCGTGTCAGGGAAGTCGAAACCGCGTCGCATGAACTCTCGCATGTCAAAAAAAGGGTCGGGCCTGGTCGCCAAGTTTGTCATTTTGTTCTTTCCCTTTTGCTGTTTCGTGTTTTGATCTCCCGTTTGAGTGACCGTTGTTCGCGACATTTTGTGTGGCGTATCGGCCACTTTTGTCGTGCGATCTTCCGGCGATCACTCTTTTTTGGAGTTCGATATATGCAACGAGGGGAGAGGAATGGATATTCCCTGTGGCAAGATTTTTTCTTTTATGCAATCAGAAAAGTTGAGCGTATGTGACTCATTATTACCGACATGAAGAATTCTGCGCTAAAATCAAGACCATGTCCATAAAAGATGCTTCACACGATGCTTCACACATCGATGCCGATTCGCCAGAAGACGGCGATAATCCCGATACTGACTCCCCTGATATGGGAACGGACACTGCCGCGGAAAATACCACCCCTTCCGAGGTTGTCCATGACGAAGAGTTCCCGTCTGTTACTGTTCGCCCTGCTTCCAAACTTTCGGGTGGAACGTCTGTAAGAATTCTTGACGCCGAATCCCGCGATGACCGGACAGAGGAAATCCCCAGTGTTCTTGGTGTGCTTCCTCTGCGAGACACAGTTCTCTTCCCGGGCATTGTGGTTCCGGCCCTCGTGGGAAAACCCCGGAGCAAAGCTCTTATTGAAGCGGTGCTTGCGGATGAGAGTGACGACGAAAAATATCTTGCAGTTGTTGCCGTTCGAGACCCCGAAACTGAAGACCTCTCCCTTGATGATCTGTACCGTGTTGGCGCCTTGGCACGTGTTATTCAGATGATGAAGCAGCCTGATGGGACGTTGCGTGTCGCGATTGAAGGCGTTTCCCGTGTTGTTATTGAAGAGTTTGTGCAGGAAGTTCCCTACTTTCGCGCGCGGGTTTCCCCGCTCGACACAGTGATTGCGGATGTTGATCGCGTTGAGGCAATGCAACGCAGTGTGCTTGGGGCTTTCCAGCGCATGGTGGAATTGGCGCCTTATTTGCCGGAGCGTCTTGTCACGGCGGCGCTGAACGTTGGAGACCCCGAACTCCTTTCAGATTTCCTCGGTGCCAACATCAATACCGAGACACAAGAGCGTCAGAAGATTCTTGAAATGGATGACCTTGCAGACAGATTGCAAGAGATCCTCAAGGTTCTTACCCGTGAGGTTTCCCTGCTCGAGATCGGGACGCAGATCAGCGAAGAGATCCAGGGGGAGATGGAGGAGCAGCAGCGGGAGTTTGTGCTGCGCCGCCAGCTTGAGGCGATTAAAAAAGAACTTGGAGAAGGAGACCCCGAAAGCGAAGCGGCCGAACTGCGTACCCAAGTCGAGGCGTCGGCCATGCCCACAGAAGCCCGTGAGGAGGCCCTTCGCGAACTCGACAGACTAGAGAAAATTCCTTCGGTTTCGCCCGAGTACTCTGTTATTCGCAGTTACCTTGATTGGATGCTGGCTATTCCTTGGGGCAAAGTCACGCAAGACACAATCGATGTGCATTCGGCGAAGACCATTCTGGATGAAGACCATCATGGTCTCGATGAGCCCAAAGATCGTATTCTTGAGTATCTTGCAGTTCGCCAGCTCAAAGCAGATTTGAGAGGTCCTATCCTCTGCTTTGTTGGCCCTCCTGGTGTCGGAAAGACTTCTTTGGGCCAGTCTTTTGCGCGGGCTTTGGGGCGAAAGTTTGCACGGATGTCTCTTGGTGGCGTACGAGATGAGTCCGAACTTCGCGGTCATAGGCGCACGTATATTGGCGCGATGCCGGGACGTATCGTGACAGCCTTGCGTCGAGCTGAGATGATGAATCCTGTCATCATGCTCGACGAAGTTGACAAACTTGGGAGTGATTACCGGGGAGATCCTGCTTCGGCTTTGCTGGAAGTGCTTGATCCGGCACAGAACAATACCTTCCGAGATCACTACTTGGATGTGCCGCTCGATCTCTCGAAAGTGCTCTTTATCGCGACGGCAAATGTGGCACACACCATTCCGGGGCCTTTGCTCGACCGGATGGAAGTGATTGAAATCCCTGGGTATACCGATTCTGAGAAGAGGGCCATTGCTCGTGAATATCTGCTTCCGAAGCAGCGAGAAGAGCATGGTCTGACAGAATCCCAGCTCACGCTGGAGGAAGACGCCCTCTCTCTTGTGATCGAGAGCTATACAAAAGAGGCCGGAGTCCGTAATCTGGACCGTTCTCTGGCGACCCTTATCCGAAAGACTGCCCGAGAGATTGTGGAATCTGATGGCAGTCTCGCCTCAGTGGCCATTGACACAGAGAGGGTGCATGCCGCGCTCGGCCCTGAACGGTATACCCCTGATCTGGCTGGAGAAGACGACGAAGTCGGCATCTCGACAGGTTTGGCGTGGACGCCGGTTGGGGGTGACGTCCTCTTTGTGGAAGTCTCGATCACACCAGGAACTGGCCAGCTTATCTTGACCGGTCAACTTGGAGAGGTGATGCAAGAGTCGGCGCAAGCAGCCCTCACGTACGCGCGCACCAGAAGCGCTGATTTTGGCATGGGTGATGATTGGAAACAGACCCATGATGTGCATGTGCATGTGCCGGCAGGAGCAATCCCAAAAGACGGCCCTTCGGCGGGGATCACGATAGCGACTGCGCTTGTGAGCGCCATTACAAAGCGGGCAGTGCGACGAGAAGTGGGGATGACGGGAGAGATTACTTTGCGGGGCAAGGTGCTCCCGATCGGCGGGCTCAAAGAGAAGTTGCTTGCCGCGCACCGTGCCGGTCTGCGCAAGATCATCTTGTGTGAGAAAAACGCAAAGGATCTTGTGGAAGTTCCTGAGTTTGTGAAGGAAGAACTCGATATCATTTTGGTGACTCACATTGATGAGGTGTTGAAACACGCGCTTCTTTGATCGGTTTTTCAGGGCAACTCAGGCCTGTGCCTGCCCTGAGAGCGTGCGCTCAACGTCCACACTGTGTCTGTGGAGCATTCGTGGAATGTGCACAGGGCGTGGAAAAGTATCTGGAAGACATTCCGTTTGTGTTCTCTGTACAGGTTGCAGAAGCTGGGCTGGGAGAGGGTGTTCTCAGGTTTCTCGCTGATGTTGCTGCAGTGTGGAGAGCTCGATCGGTGGTCTCGAAAAGCTGCGCTGTCTGTGCAATCGGTCCTGTTGCCATTGTCGGCCTGTGTACAGGTCTGGTGGCGCACTCGCGGGTGTTTGTGACGGTGAGTCAGATCTTCCTGACAAATATTCTGAAAAGTGTCATAAGACGGAAAGAGCAGGGACGGCGTGACGGGACAAGATGCCGCTCCAGTGGCAATTGGTGTTGATGTTGGCGGTACAAAGATCGCGGCAGGAATCGTTGACCGAACAGGCAAGATTCTTACGGGGACACGCGTACCGACTCCATCGTCAAATGGAGATGATGTCGTGCGCGCCATCGGCGAGTCTGTTTCCATTCTTTGTTCTTCTGCGCAGGGCAGTCGGGTGACACGAGTTGGTGTCGGTATTGCCGGGTTGGTGGATCAGGCGAGCGGTCACTTTCTCTATGGTCCCCATCTCGACCTTGTGAATGCTCCTCTGGCTGACCTTCTTGAACAACAATGTGGTTTACCGGTTTTTGTCGACAATGATGCCACGGTGGCGACTTTGGCAGAATACCTCTATGGGGCAGGAGTCGGATCTTCCCACATGCTCATGCTTACCGTTGGGACAGGTATTGGGGGAGGGATTGTGCTTGACGGACGTCTGTACCGTGGGGCACATGGGTTCGCGGGAGAGTTCGGTCATATCTATGTAGATCCAGAGGGATTTCCCTGCGCTGATGGTCATCACGGGAATTGGGAGAGCGTCGCGTCGGGAACGGCACTTGATCGTTTCGCGCATGATCTGGTGCGTGCGCAGCCTCAGGATTTTTCTGGATCCGGACCTTCCGGTGAAGTCAAAGGTGCTGATCTTGTGCGGGCTGCACAAGATGGAAACTCCGCGGCTCTTGCGGCTTTTGATACCTTTGCAGGGCTGCTCGCACGCGGCCTGGCAGGCCTTGTGCAGGCTTTTGACCCAGAGCGTGTTGTTGTGGGGGGAGGAGTTGCTGCGGCCGGTGAGTTTTTACTTCGTCCCCTGCGAGAGTATCTGGCCCGAGAGTTGATCGGAGGGAAGTACCGTCCGTCTGTTGAGATTTTTCCAGCCCGTCTCGGTGTGGACGCCGGGGTGGTAGGAGCTGCGGCCCTTACCTTTGATGCCGGTTGATGCCGGTGCATCTGTCGGCTGAAGTGGTGTGAAACTTGGCAGTGGGAGCCAGGAAACTTCCCAACTTGCAGGCATTTTCCGGAGCAGGAAAAGAGTATTCTGCGTTTGTCAGGTGTATGGACTCTTTTGTTCCTATGATGAGCGAATTGGAGTCGCGGTCTGAAAAGTCAGGCTTTCCCCAGTATTTCATGTGGTTTTTTCTTTTTCCTCCTTGTCCAGCGCGTGGAGCTCAAGAATGAAATCAGTGATCGTGCCGCGGTCAATTTCAGAGAGCGATTTTGCAAAAGAAGGCATGGATTTTGGCCCTTCGATCAGGGCGTCTTCAATGATCTCGGCGCTGAGTGTGTCGCTGCGGAGCGAGGGTCCCTGTCCGCCTCTTGCATCGGAACCATGACAACGAGCGCATTGTGCAGTGAAGATTTTTCCACCTCTTGAGTCTGCGTTGGGGAGAGTTCCCTCTGAAGAGCAGGCGTTGAGCAAGAGGGCGCAAAAAAGGAACAGCCCAATGCTCCAGCAAGAAGAGACGTAACGAGAAGAAAGGTCCTGGGAAGGAAGCTGTGGGAGAAGAAAAGAAAGTCTCATCGGTGTGTCTTTCGGTGTGTCCTTGGAAGAGGCGGCAGGCTTTTGGCAGAGGGGAAAACCGATCTGGGGCGACCGAAGGCGTGTGACCGGGAGGGGGGCTGCTCAGTTTTCGGTGGGTGTGCCGTATCTCGGGCTGGGTCGTTCGTATCGGTTTATTCTGCGCTGATGCTAGAGGAGAGGATACCGACTTTTCGATTGAGGAAGGCTTTGCGTATGGCGCTTTTTTCAGGTGTGGTTTTTTTGCGGTTTGTTGGGATTTTGGGATGGGAAGGGTATAACTGCTTTTTTCGTTTTTGGGGATAGTGTTTGGCAGAAGATGCCCGTTCCTCCGTGCAGACGAAGTGAACAGGTGTCTGTGTTTTTTTGACCAAGGGGATGGGCCTTTGGACCGGGCTATGGTTGGTTTTTTTTGGTTTTGCCTGGGCCTGGGAAAGAAAATCGTATGAACAGTGATGACACAGGAAACAGAATGGAAGACCGCTGGCAGGATTTCCTCGACCATCTCGGCCAAGGTGGATCGTGTACTCCTGCAATGTTTGGGTTTGCCTCTTTGACTGCTCCCCAACTCGAGGAAATTTTGGATGTTGCCTCTGGATTGGAGGGGGCTACCCCCGTGTTGTATGACGCGGATTTTCGCGATGTGGTATTCGCTGATGATGCTGTTTTTAATGAGGTCACTTTTCGGGGCCTTGCCCTGTTCGACCGCGCGGTTTTTCAAGGGATTGCCTGGTTTACTGGTGCTTTGTTTACTCGTGCTGCCTGGTTTACGGAAACAATTTTCCGCAGTATGGTGAGTTTTGTGGGGAGTGTTTTCGCTGGTCCTGCTGGTTTTGGCGGTGCTCAGTTTGGGCAGGATGTGGGTTTTGGTGGTGCGAGATTTCTGCAGGAAGCCGGTTTCGGTCATTCTATTTTTCAAGGTATCACTTGGTTTCGTGGAACTGTTTTTGACAGTGTGGCTGGGTTTGGCAAGACTTTTTTTCACGGCATCGTGAGTTTTGAAAAGAGTACTTTTTCAGGAATTGTGCAGTTTGGTGGTGTGCAATTCGCGCGTTCTGTTTATTTTGATGATGCTGTTTTTTTTGGTCGCGATCTTGTGGCAGTACGAGTCTCTTTGGTGGCCCCGGATCATTTTGCTGTCACAGAAGTGGGGGAAGCCTTTAACGAGCTTTTTTCTTGGTATGGATTCGACATTATTGCTGAGGGATCTTGGGATATCTTCCGCTCGAAGCAGCTTGTGAGCAGGAATTTTGGGGGAAATATCGCGAGCGTGAGTGCCCCGGAACGATTGCGGAGAATGCAAGAGACGGTGCAGAAAGCAAGCGAATGCCTCGACCTTGTGGGAAATTGCCAGACAACAGAAAGAAATGTGCCGGGCGGGAGGGTAGCAAAAGAGGCGCGGCTTGCTGCTTCTTTTCAGAGAGCAGAAACTATCTTGATCCAAGTAGGTTCATGGTCTTTTCTGAAATATATTGATGATGACGGCGAAGTACTGCTCTCTAGTTGCCAATTGCATGCAGTATCCGAAGCTGTTGCAAAGAATGGAGTGAGTGGCAGCGCAAGTGATGGCAGCCAAGTGGTGAGGAACCGGGATGATGAGCCCGAAGTGGAATGTCCGATGGGTGATCCCTTGTTCTTTTGGCTACTCACTGCTTCTACCTAGTGTGCTGTGTGCCGGAGCTGATGTTCGGCCGGAGTCCTTCCTTTGGGGCGGGCCTTTTTCTGGAAAGTTGCTTGTGGGAAGCTAGTTTTCTCTTGTCGTGAGTATTGTGGCGTGTGTGTGCGCCAAGGTACCCGAGAGGCATGCATATTCCAGGTGCCAGGGAGAAAAGTGCTTGTGCAGCTGTCGGGAAGCTTGTCGAGAAGCCGGTCGGGAAGATTTTCAGGAAGATTGCTTCGCCAAGACCACTTCACGAGCACTTGACAAGGAAGCAAGGCATCGAATCCGGAATGAAAAGGCACCGAAGCGAGTACTGTTCTGCTCTGGGTTTGTGGCATCTGGTTCTCATGGGATTCGACTGAATGCGAGAGCGTGTCCCACGATGGAAGGTTTTTGGTCCTGTGATGGAGACCGGCGTTTTTTCGGGGCAAGAGTACTGTTGCTGTCCGGGTTTCTTTGTGGAGGTTTTCTGAAACTCCCTCTGGAACTGGTGTATGCAGGATGGTCGCATGAGAGAAGTGAGATGTAAAAACGCGTGTTATCGCGTGCCTGTGAGAGAAAGATGAGCAGCATTATGGAGTTCAGGCGTATTGGCAATATTCCTCCTTATGTCTTTGCTGTGGTGGATAGCCTCAAGATGGAGGAGCGCCGGCGGGGAGAGGATGTGATTGATCTGGGGTTTGGGAATCCCGATATCCCTTCTCCTGATATTGCCGTTGAGAAATTGTGTGAGGCTGCGCGAAATTCAAAGAACCACCGGTACTCATCGAGTCGTGGCATCCCGAAACTCAGAAAGGCGATCACTGATCTGTACGCCCGTAATTTTGGCGTCGATCTTGATCCGGAACGCGAAGCAATCGTGACGATTGGGGCAAAAGAGGGGCTCGCGCATCTTATGTGGGTGCTTGCTGAGCCAGGGGACGGGGTCATTGTGCCCTCACCTTCTTACCCTATTCACTTGTTTGCCCCGAATTTGGCAGGCGCGCGTGTGACGCAAGTTGAGCTTGGGCCTCATGTCGAAGACTTTTTTGTTGCCTTGCAGCAGGCATATGAGCGGAGCTGGCCACGTGCGCGGGCCATTATCACTTCTTTCCCGCATAATCCCACGACCTATTCCGTGGACAAGGGGTTTTTTGAGCGACTTGTCGAATTCGCGAAGAAAAATGATGTTTTTCTCGTCCACGACTTCGCATACGCTGACATCTATTTTGATGGCTATCGCCCTCCGAGTCTGCTGGAGGTCCCTGGCGCAAAAGATGTGGGCGTTGAGTTGTACACGCTCACAAAGTCGTTTTCGATGCCAGGGTGGCGTGTGGGATTTGTTTTGGGGAACCCGGAGATGATTGCCGCATTGCAAAAGCTCAAGAGCTACCTTGACTACGGCACTTTCCAACCTATCCAAATTGCTTCGATTGTGACGATGAATGAAGCGCCGGATTACCCCAAGGTGGTGCGTGATCTCTATAAAGTGCGCCGTGATGTTTTGTGCGATGGGCTGGAGCGTATTGCCTGGAGCGGTGTGGAACGCCCGAAGGGGACGATGTTCGTCTGGGCGCCTATCCCAGAGCAGTACCGCCATCTTGGATCGGTTGAGTTTTCTGTGCGTCTGGTGAAACAGGCCAAAGTTGCGGTCAGTCCTGGCGTAGGGTTTGGGCCTGAAGGAGATGGTTTTGTGCGTTTCGCTCTGGTTGAGAATGAGCAGCGCATCGGACAGGGCCTACGTGGCATAAAACGGGCGTTTGACGCCAATCTTGCCCTTCCCTAAGGGAAGGGGTTTCCCTGCTTCGGTTGCTACTTTTTCTGTTTGCTGCTTCCTGGAGTTCAGGTGTTTCCAGTGTGTATTGGCCTGTCTGGGCAGAGGGCCCGGACAGGCCTGGCAGGAGAGGGCCTGCTCCCGCCGTGTGCTGTGCAGCGCCCCTCTCCGCCGGCGGAGTTTCTCTGTTGAAGTTTTTTGGTATTGCTTGATTGGGTTGGGAAGTAGTCGATGCCAGAAGCAACCGAGACTGTGCGCGTGTTTGTGAGATGGCTCGATATTTTTATCGCGGGTATGTGGCTGTGGATAAAGCCTTTTTCTCGACGCACGAGAGTGCTTGAGACTTCCCCGGGTGACGAGAAACACCTGGTAGAGTTTTTCCGTGTGCAGACCGGACTGGGATTTGGGTATTCGGAAGGTGTGCGTGTCGTGGACTGCCGGAAGTGTGGGAGACCTCTGCGTGATGGGAACACTTCTTGTCCTGCGTGTGGCGATACCTCGCTTTCTCCTGCCGCGGATGACTCGTCCCCTGTAGATGCCGAAGGTTCCTTGTTAGCCGACACCTTTTCACCTTTTGCGTATAGCGGAACGCGTAAAAAGCCTGCTTCTGACTTTCATGGGGGAGAGGAAGGAAGGGGTGTTCTCCCGGCTTCGCCTCGACCGGGTGGGGACGTGAGCCTGCTCTCTCGTCTGAGTGAAAACGAGAGGTTTGACGAGAATGCTTTTTCTTGGGCGAGGTCGGAGGAGTTCCCTGTCACGACTGCTTCTGGTGTGGAGGGTGTGGATTTTTGGAATGAGAATACTGCGGAAACGGTTACTCCTGCTTTTCCCGAAACGCTGACGAAGCAAGAATTTTCAGAAGAAGCCACAGATTCAGCCGGCGTGTCGATGCGGTTCTTGCGTCTTGGAGAAGTGCTGGTCGCCGAGGGGCTCATTAACACGGATCTTTTGGAACAGGCCCTCGCCCAACAGAAGGCGGGTACCGAGCACAAACGTCTCGGGACTGTGCTGATAGAGATGGGTGTGGTAGAAGAAGACCATATCGCTCTGGCGCTTGCTCGCCGTCTCGGGCATGAGTTTGTCGATCTTGATTCCCAGGTGATCACTGCGTCGGTTGTGGACAGTATCCCCATGAACGATTGTCACCGTCTGCATGTTGTGCCTTTTCGCGCGGATGAAGACGGGACTCTGCATGTGGCAATGGCTGATCCCACAGATGTGATTGGGCTTGACGACCTGCGCATTGCAACGGGACGCAAGATTATTCCCTATGTGGCATTGCCTTCTGGAGTAGAACGTGGTTTGTCACGTATGCAGGGGGGAGAGGATGTTGCCCCTGTACGCAGGGACCAAACACAAACGACGGAACGTCTGCTCGAAGTGATCGTACAGGATGCTGTGCGTCGTGGCGCCTCAGACATTCATATTGAGCCAAAGCGGTCGGGGGTTATTGTCCGGATACGTGTGGATGGGCTTTTGAGCTTTGTCCTGCGAACGAGCGTTGACATGATGGCTTCTCTCGTTTCGCGTATCAAGATTCTCTCCGATCTCGATATTGCAGAAAAGCGTGTCCCCCAAGATGGGCGAGCGACGTTCGAGGTCTTTCACAAGCGTATAGATGCACGTGTTTCCACACTTCCTTCTGTGTTTGGGGAGAAAGTTGTGATGCGACTTGTGGACCGGTCGATCGGGGTGGTTCCGCTCGACAAGCTCGGCATTTCAGAGGGTTTGTTGGGAAAATTGCGTCCGGCCATTCGCGCTTCGCAAGGTCTCATCCTGATTACCGGCCCTACTGGTTCGGGCAAGACCACCACGATGTATTCTGTGTTGGGAGAGATCGCCGACCCGATCAACAACATCATCACGCTTGAAGATCCTGTGGAACAAGAGGTGATTGCTGCGACCCAGGTGGCGATTGACGAAAAGACCGGCCTGAATTTTCCTCGCGCCTTGCGGGCAGTGTTGCGTCAGGATCCCGACGTCGTGATGGTTGGCGAAATCCGTGACGCGGAGACTGCCCGAATTGCCTTGCGTGCCTCTCTTACCGGACACCTTGTGATTTCCACCATTCACACAAATGACACGGCATCTACCTTAACGCGCCTGGTCGATATGGGCATCGAGCCCTACCTCATTGGTTCTGCTCTTTCGCTTGTCGTGGCACAGCGACTCGTGCGCGCTGTGTGCACGAAATGTGCAGAACAAGAAGAACCTCCTGTGACGCTGGCTGCCTCTTATGGGCTGCACCTTCCTCTCGATGGAACGTATATGCATGGAAGAGGTTGTCCGAATTGTGGCGACACGGGGATGCGTGGTCGGCTTGGCCTCTACGAAATTTTACAAGTGACCGAGACAATTCGTGCTCTGTTGGGAGAGGGAGCGACTGATCAGCAGATTGCAGAAGCAGCGCGCGCTGAAGGCATGGCTTCTTTGTGGGAGGCAGGGGTGCAGGCGGTGGCCGCAGGACGAACCGTCATTCCCGAGATCATTCGAGCTTTACACGGAGTGCAAGGAGGTACGCATCAGGCTTCTTCTTGAGACGGTTCTTGACCAGTGATTTCCTTCTGATCTTTGTCATGTGTTGTTTATCTGGCTGACAAATGCCCCTTGTATGTTTGAGGATGGTGAATGTATGGGAAATTTTTTGTGGGGAGGCTCGAAAGGAGCGGGAATTCCCACTCCTTTCGACCTTGTTGTGACTGTGTGGCTGACGACTTTTTTGGGTGCATTCTCTTTCCCTAATGTGTTGGGACTGTGTACATACTCTGATGGAACCACTCCTGACTGTCGGACGGGTTGGAGCTGGAAAAATTTTGCTGTGTGATGGGCTTTGCACGCCGAGTACAACACGCTTGCCTTTTCATATGCGCGAGGATGTCGTGTGCGCCGGCTCCCAAAGATTTTTCTGCGGACTGTCCTGAGGATTTTTGAGGATTTTGATCCCAGTTTGCAGAGAAATCGGCGAAGAAGAGGCAGCTCAGATGGGCTGGTCTGTCGCACTACCCAAGAAAACTGTCACGTTGGGCCGGCAGGACTATTGCAAAACTAGGAGGAAAAGTCATCCAATGTTTTTGTACTGTGTGATTTTTCTTCCAAGACAACAGAAGTGAGGACATGATGCGTCTAGGAGTATTGACAGGCGGCGGCGATTGTCCCGGCCTGAACGCGGTGATTCGTGCTGTCGTGCGGAAAGGCGTCCGTCAAGCTGGTTACGAGTTTGTCGGGCTGCGTCATGGATGGCGTGGCTTACTTGTGGGAGAGACGCAGGAACTGAATCTGCGTAGCACAAAAGGGATTTTGCATCTGGGCGGCACAATGCTCGGAACGAGCCGCACGAACCCCTTTAAAGAGCAGCTTTCTCCCGAAGACGTCCTGGACTGTTTCGAGAAAGTGGGGATCGACGGTCTCATCGCGATAGGGGGTGAAGACACGCTGGGTGTGGCTTCGAAACTCGCAGCGATCGGTGGAAAGGTCATTGGGATTCCCAAAACCATTGACAATGACCTGTCTGGGACAGAGTTCACATTTGGTTTTCAGACAGCAGTACAGATTGCCACGGACGCAATAGACCGTCTGCACTCTACGGCCGAATCGCATGATCGCGTGATGATCGTGGAGGTTATGGGACGCCACGCCGGCTGGATTGCCATTTATTCCGGCATGGCTGGAGGGGCAGACGCGATTCTCATCCCGGAACGACCCTTCGATATTGAAGATGTGTGTGACGCGATTCGACGCCGGCATGAAAGCGGTCGGAATTTCTCGATTGTTGTCGTCTCCGAAGGTGCACAGCCCAAAGATGGCACGCTGCAGATCCACTCTGGTGAAGTTGATGACTTCGGGCATGTGCGGCTGGGTGGGATTGGCAATCTCATCATGGAAGAGATCGAAGAAAGAACGGGCTTCGAGGCGCGGGTGACCATTCTCGGGCATGTGCAGCGAGGCGGTACCCCTACTGCATACGATCGTGTTCTTGCGAGCCGTTTCGGGGTTGCTGCCGTGAATGCAGTGGAGACCGAAGCATGGGGAACAATGGTTGCCTTGCGCTGCGGCGAAATCGTGAGCGTTCCCCTCGAAGAGGCGACCGGCACGCTCAAGACAGTGGATGACGACCTTTACGATGTCGCGACCACCTTTTTTGGGTAAATCACCCACACGTTTTCCTTCGTAACACGCGTCTTGGGACGCAAGGCCCTGTCTGGGAGAGCCGCGGGAAGCGGCAGTCTGGGCAGGGTCTTTTTGTTGTGGGTGTGCTGCGCCCTCTGAGGGGCAGACCTGCAGAAAAGACTTGCAGGACGAGGGGGAGGGAATTGCCGGAGCACCCCGCGCCGACTTTCGTTCTCCTGTGAGGCAAGGAGAAAAGAGGCAGGGAAACAAAGAAACAGGTGCCTGTTTGCTCAGAACTTTTCGCCTGTGGCTCCAGCTTTCTCTCCCTGGAGATCTTTCTCTGGAACGGTGTTTTTCTTCTGGGGTTTTACGGTCTGGCGCGCTGTTTTGTCGTGCAGGGAATGGGCTTCTTCGTCTGCCTGCTCCTCTGTTGCGACCTCTTCCTCTGTTTCCATATAAGGGCGTGCAATGATGAAGGAACAAGCGGCGGTCAATCCGCTGAGGCAGATGAAAAGCAGACCGAACGCGAGAATGATGCGAAAAGTGGTGCTTTCTGAGGAGATACTGCCAACCGTCCAGCTGCCAAACAGGCCAATGAGAAAAAGCAGGCTGAAAAGACCAGTGAACTGAGCGAGACGCGCCAACTTATTCGCGGCATGCAAATGATGATGGCGCAGAACTGTTTCTGCTTCACGGCGTAATGCGGTGCTGTCTGTTTGTTTTTGTTGTGATGGGGTGTGTCGCGGCGCAGAAGTCATACTCGGATCGTTCGTTACGCTTTCGGAGTACTGTCGGAAAACTCAGATGGGGCGCTCCCAGATGGTCGTTCAGAGAACAGGAGTGTCTGATGGAGTCTTCTGCGGGACAGTACCTGATGCTTGTTGTGATGGGTTTTTTTGAGGGAGAGGAGCGCTGCCTGCCCCGCTTTCTCCTTCGGTCTCGCTCGATGCAGCACGAAGGTGGGGAGTGGCGGCATCGCTTGTTTCGCTGCCGCGTTGCATGTCGTTTGCTGCTATTTGCCGTAACATCTGCCATTCGCCGAAAGACCGAGCGACAAGTACTGAGACAATTGCTGTGCCAGTCACTGTAAACACTGCACCACCAATACCCCAAAGTATTGCTTCTCTGGATGAGGTGCACTCATCGCGACATTGGATGTCTCCGACACCGTACAGGGTGATGAATCCGAGAATGCCCGCGAGGAGCACCGCGATGAAAATGCCGACGCGCAACCCCCTTTGCAAGGGGTGTCTGCGTTCTTCTGGGCGTTTCTGAGAAACGGATGGGTTTTTTGGGGGAATAGTCTGCACCGGACAATTGTAGAAGGAAAAGAGTGGGAGAGAGAATCGGAATCCCCCAAACCGGGGTTACGAAAAAACATGTCCGGGAACAGGACGGGAAGAGGACAGGAAGAGGATCGGTAGCAAATCTGTTTCGAGTAGATTGCTGGTTTGCATGTCTTTGGTTTGCGTGAGCTGCGGGTAGGAAAGGGCATTGGAGACTAGTGTGGACGTCAGTGTGGACGTCAGGGCGAGGAGTCATGTGAAAGGATGAGTACTGTGGTAGATAACTTGGATGATGCTCCTCCTGCACGGCCTTCCGCTGATCTGGACAGTCTCGCGGTCACGGTCTGGAGTGATTTTCTCTGTCCCTATTGTTGGATAAGCAGGCCGCGGGTCTCTTGGATTCGTGACCTCGGGGCAAGCGTTACATGGCAGCCCTATGAACTGCATCCAGAGATCCCGCCTGCAGGTATTCCTGCTACTGCTTTTGGCCGGCTTGGTGCCTCGCGTCGAGATGACCTGACTGCTCTTGCTGCAGAAGAAGGTGTCGCGCTGCGGTTCCCTGACCGGATTCCCAATACTCGACGCGCACATGAGGCTGTGGAATGGGCACGTGATCTTTCTGCGGAGGCTGCTCTGGCAATGCACGAGGCGATTTTCGTTGCCTATTGGGAACAAGAACTCGATATTGGCGCGATTCCTGTCGTAGTCACACTTGCGCAAGAGCAAAACCTACCGGCTGCCATGCTGGAAAAAGCCCTGGAAACAGGGGATTTCTCTCGGAATGTTGACGAAGCACGTGCCGGCGCGCTGCTGCAAGGAGCGACGGGGGCTCCTTCCTTTTTGCTGCAGCGAAATGACGCGGTCTTTCTTATGCCGGGTATTCAGCCGCGTGAACTTTTCGCACGAGTTGTTGCTCGGCTTGGGACGTGAGGGAGAGATCCCCTGCTCGTTTCTCAGTTAATGTTGCACGAGGGCTATCGTCGAGGTTTGTCGAGGTTTGTTTCGGGGAAGGGGTTTGTTCTTGTGCCATGCAAATAATTTTCCATAATGTGGAAAAGTTCGCAAAGTGCGCGTACGGAAGGACAGCTTCGTCTTCTTTTTCGGTACACTCCGCTGCAACAGGGTTGTGGACAGGGTGTCACGCGGGAAAACCAGAGTGCAAAGCCGGCACTGGACCGAGGGCGAAGAACCCAAACTGGACCGAGGGCGAAGAACCCAAACTGGACCGAGGGCGAAGAGATCTGGTTGTGGCCTGTGCTCAAGGTTTTTTCTTCATGATCACTTCTTCTCCCTGTTCTCGGTGGAGTTTTCGCGGATTGCGAAGATGAGCTTTTGCCTAAGAAAGTCAACGATCTGTTGGAAAATGCAGAAGGGGAAGTAAAAATGGCCGAAGATCCCGATGCGATTGAGAACCTCTTGCAAGAGAGCCGTGTTTTTCCACCGCTCCCGGATTTTACTGCCCAGGCGAATGTTGCGGACAGCTCGATTTACGATGAAGCCGAACAGGATCTTGAAGGTTTTTGGGCTCGTCATGCGGAGACTTTCCATTGGTTCAAAAAATGGGACAAAGTTCTTGACTGGCAGTTGCCTTTTGCACAGTGGTTTGTCGGCGGGACGACAAACCTGAGTTACAACTGCCTGGACCGGCATGTAGAGAATGGTGGTGGCGATAAAGTCGCGTATCACTGGGTGGGAGAGCCTGGGGATACACGCTCCATCACTTACGCGGAACTTCTCTCCGAGGTGTGCCAAGCAGCAAATGGTTTGAAAGAGCTGGGCATCGAGAAAGGCGACCGAGTCGCCATTTATTCTCCAATGGTGCTTGAAACGGTGATCGCGATGCTGGCCTGCGCGCGCATCGGTGCTCCCTTTACTGTGGTCTTTGCTGGTTTTTCGGCCGACTCTCTCGCCGATCGTATCCACGATTCGGGTGCCAAACTGCTTCTTACCGCGGACGGGTCGAATCGTCGCGGATCTGTTTTTCCCCTGAAGCCCCAAGCAGACGAGGCACTGAAATCTTGCCCGACTGTGGAACGGCAACTTGTTGTGCGGCGTGGAGGCAACGAGGTCGATTGGGATGAGCAGCGCGATGTGTGGTGGCATGATCTCATACCACGACAGAGCGACACGTGTCCTGCAGAAGAGCTCGATGCGGAACACATGCTCTACCTGCTCTACACATCGGGTACGACGGCGAAACCCAAGGGCATCAAGCACACAACGGGTGGCTACATGGTCGGGACGGCCATGACGCACAAATGGGTGTTCGACGTGAAGCCCGACGATGTCTACTGGTGTGCTGCCGATGTGGGCTGGGTGACAGGCCACAGCTATATCGTGTTTGGTCCGCTTGCGAACCATACAACAGGATTGATGTATGAAGGCACCCCCGACTTTCCCGACAAGGACCGTTGGTGGAGCATCGTGGAGGAATACGGGGTCAGTATTTTGTACTGTGCTCCCACTGCGATTCGCACATTCATGAAATGGGGGGATGAGTACCCCGGTTCTCATGACCTGTCTTCGCTGCGTCTTTTGGGCACGGTCGGAGAACCTATCAACCCTGAAGCCTGGATCTGGTACCGCAAGGTGATTGGGAGCGACAAGACGCCCATTGTTGACACCTGGTGGCAGACCGAGACCGGCATGATCATGATTTCTCCTTTGCCCGGGGTCACGGTGACCAAGCCTGGGTCTGCAACGAGACCTTTGCCCGGTGTGAGTGCAGATGTTGTCGACAAAAACGGAGTGTCCGTGCCGCGTGGGCACGGCGGGTATCTCGTCATAAAGAAGCCCTGGCCTGCCATGTTGCGGGGCATTTATGGCAATGACGAAAGGTATAAGAAGACTTACTGGTCGGAATATGAGGGCATATACTTTGCCGGAGACGGCGCCAAGCGCGACGAGGATGGTTACATCTGGGTGCTTGGGCGTGTCGATGACGTGATGAACGTCTCGGGACACCGTATCTCAACGGCCGAGATTGAGTCTGCCCTTGTCGGACACCCGAGTGTGGCAGAGTCCGCCGTGGTGGGCCGGTCCGATGCCACGACGGGCCAGGCAATCGCGGCTTTTGTCGTGTTGCGGGCAGGAGTAAAAGGAGACGAGAATTTGCTCGCTCAGCTCCGCGAGAAGGTTTCCGAGGACATCGGTCGTTTCGCCAAACCGAAATCGATTGTGTTCACTGAGGATCTTCCAAAGACCCGTTCCGGCAAAATCATGCGCCGTCTGCTTCGAGACATCTCTGAACATCGTCAACTTGGCGATGTGACAACGCTGGCGAATGCTCCCATCGTGGCAGAAATCCTGGAACGCTCGACCGAGTCCTCCGGTGAAGACGACTGAACAGCAAACACAAGATCCTCAAGCTTCTGAGGGTCCTGAAGGTTTCTGAGGTTCTCACTTTTGTGCCCACTCGCGAGAGTGGGCACAAAAGAAGTGGGTTTTTGTGGAGGCTCGATTTCTCGGCTCGGCAGTGTGCTGAGCTGGGAGACCCTGCTGTTTTTTTTCCCATGTTTTGCTGCACGCTTTTTGCTTCTTCTCTCGTTTTTTCAGAGGGAAAGAGGCAGGCAGGCAATGGATGTGAATGCCTGGTTTCCGGGGTACATCCCGAAAAAACTTCGGCAGGGAGAAGCCTGCAAGCTGTGGCGACGAGGTCTGGCGACAAGGTGTTGTGACAGGTTGCGCAACAGGTTTGCAGTGTTCTGGAAAATGCATTCCAGAACGAAATACCATTTCTTTTTTGGGTACAAGTTAGTCTTATCGCGTGATGCGTAGTGTGTTGCCGCGTGAATGCAACAGGGAGGTTTGCTGGTGACGGGCACACGGCGATTGGGCCAAACAAATATTGGGATCTCTTCTCTTGGTCTGGGAACATGGCAGTTTTCAGAAGGGCGGAGCTTGGCCGGTCTCATGTGGTCTGCTTTGCCTGACGGTGAAGTAGACGCAATAGTTGCTACTGCTTTGCGCGAGGGAATCACCTGGTTTGATACCGCAGAGCACTATGGGAAGGGACGTGCCGAACGCGCGCTGTCGCGGAGCTTGCAAGCTGCGGGCAAAAAAGACGGCGAGCTTATGGTGGCGACAAAATGGTGGCCTGCTTTTCGTTCTGCTCGCTCAATTCGCCGTACTTTTCCGGAACGAGTGCAGAACCTGTCGCCTTTTTCTGTTGGCCTGCATCAGATCCACTGGCCTTGGTCGCTGTCGTCGTTGTCATCGCAGATGAAAGAGATGGCCGGGCTTGTGGCTGAGGGGAAAGTGCAGGCAGTAGGAGTGAGTAATTTTTCTGCTGCACAAATGCGTTCTGCGCACAGCATGTTGGCGTCCTATGACATTCCCCTTGCGTCGAACCAGGTGAAATACAGCCTGCTCGATCGCCGTATCGAGGCAAATGGGGTGCTTGATGCGGCAAAAGAACTCAACATCACGATCATCGCGTACTCTCCTCTCGACATGGGGCTTCTCAGCGGAAAATTCCATGCAGACCCCGATCTGCTGCGTAGCCGCCCGAGAATGCGTCGCGCGCAGCTGCGGCGGCAACTTGCCAAAAGCCGCGATCTGGTAGAGGCTTTGCAGCGGATTGCGAGCGTGCATGGGATGACGACGACGCAAGTGGCGCTGTACTGGCTCGTGAATTTTCACGGGGATACGGTCGTGGCCATTCCTGGGGCGACGAAGCCGGAACATGTCTCTCAGAACGCGGCGGCGATGCGCATCTCACTTACTCCGGAAGAGATGCGTGAAATTCATGAGCTTTCGCGTGTCGAGAACAGTGAGAACGGCGAAAAAGCCGAAGAGTAGCCTCTTTTGTGTATACCTGCTGATGTCGTGATGATGCTTGCTCCCCATGCCCGAACGCGTTGCTCGTCAAATTAAGGTCTTTTTTCCTTTTTTGGAGATATCTTATAGGAAGAATATCTCATATATGCAGTTTGCGTGAGCAGACGAGAGGGATGTCAGAATAGGATGGAGTGAGAGGAAGGCGTGCAGCAGACAGGGGGGCACCGCGAATTGCTCGGGTCTGACGCGCTGAGTGGAGGCGGAGTGCATGGAGAAGGCGTGTGACGGTCGAAGAAGCATACGAAAAAGGTGGAACGAAGGCAGTCCCCCCTGGTGCAGGACTCGATAGTCACGCCAGTCTGTTTTCTCCTTCACCTGAAATCATCTCAGAAGTGTCCGCGGCATGGCGTACGGAATTAGGCGAAAAAATGGACGGGCGTTTCGGTCCGTCAATGGTCTACCCGGGCGTCATAAAAAACCCGGTACCACTTGACGTGAGAGTGTACGCTCCCGAAGTGGATCGCCCCTGGTACCGCCTCCTCACCTGTGGAGCCAGCGTCCGGGCTTTCCCGCTTCTCTCTGACCCGGCAGACTTACGGCACCTGGAGTTCATTCTCTACCTCCCTGCCACCTGGTCATTCGATTTCAACCGTTATGGCGAAGCAGCGTATTGGCCAATACGCTTACTCGGCATGCTTGGGCGTCTCGTCCACATGAAAGAAGCCGCATTCCGTGTCGGAGACACCGTCGCCTTTTCAGATCCCCCTGTGCCTTTTGTTCAAGGGTCTCTCCTGTCATCAGTCGTTATTCTACCCCCCATGCTGGAAGATGAGGACTTCAAAGGATTCCGTGTCGGCTCTGTCCCTGTCCGTGTCTACGGAGTACAGCCAATTACCGGAGGCGAAGTCTCCCTAAAATGGGAAAAAGGCATCGAACCCTTGCTACAAACACTCGATGAAGGGGGCGTCCACCCCGTCGTCGATCCCAGCCGCATGTGTACCGCCACCAACGCCTGGCCCCAAGCCGACCCCTAACCACATCCAGATTCCGCCCAAGGCAAACTTTCGCGGCAAGCGAAAAAGTCACCGTGCTGCCGGCCTGCCGGCCTGTGGGACCCGTCAATGTGGCGGCCTTGGTCTGACCTTTATTCGACCCCGGCCTCGAGCGGAGACAGTTCATACAACAGGTGCTCACTACTGCGGCGCAGTAGGTAAAAGACTCCTATGAGACGCCCAGTCACCGGGTGTCGCCGCCGTATAGCCTTTTGGAAACGCTGATCGAGATCAGGATCGTCCACAAGATGGGCAATGGCCGGAACCGCGTCACCTGTTGGCTTCCCCCGCTGCGTGCCCGGCGCGACCGTCACCTTCGGTGTATGCGCGATCCGCTTCACTTTCACCCGCGAGATCTCAGTCGAAAAAAACACTCTCTCATCCACGACCGCAGCCCACACCGGTGTCACAACGCCTTCCCCTGAGCGCCGAAAAGTCGTCAACACAATAGCCGGTGCTTCTGCCGCCTTGAGCAGCCCCGCTCTCGCGCTTCCGGGCGGTGCTCCTGTCTGCCCATTCGTTTCCTCAGTCATACATGTTGCCTTTCTTTCTATTTTTTTATGGTGTTCTCTCCGGGGTTTGGTCCTTCCTGTCAGTTCCCTACGTTCCGGTAGCAGAAGTGCCACACACCTGGGGAGGACTAGAGAACAGGAAGGCCGGGGTCGTATTCGCTGTAGTGCTCCGGGCAGATCCAGAGGGTGTCGCCTGCGGCGGTGCGTACCCGTCGCAGGCCGCCGAATTCTTGGTCGTTGTCGATTTCGAAGAGTAGGGCGCGGAACTGCCGGAGACCAGCCCCCTCGGCTCCTTTCGCAGTCTTTGCGGCACTATCTTGCCGGCCGTTCGCTTCGACGTCAGGCCCTTGGGTCGTCGGACTTTTCTTGGCGGCGGTGGCAACCTCGGCTGCATGCGCCGTCTCCTCCATAAAGGTAACCCCGGCCTCAATCCGCTTGAGACTGCTCGGGTTTTCTGCCGCTCCACTGAACAAAACGGGACTCGCGCCCGCGATTGCGAGCACAGGCCGAAGAATTTGTGTGACAGTACGAAGATGCGAGGCTGTACTTTGTATCCAGCCGTGTGGACGATCAAACGTGTAATACTGCCCGCAAGGATGACGCAGACTCGGGTGTTCACACCAAAGCTGCATGCGGTAGGAGACGCTTCCAAGGCGGCGCGGATCAAGCATCTTGCGCCCGGCTTTTTCGAGAACGAAAAGGCGGGGACAGTCATCGACCTCGGTATCCATGCGCTGACAGATGCTCCGCAGCGCAGCCTGAGTATCGGCAAACTGTGCTTTGAGTTCTTCTGGCAGGGCCGCTACCGGCAAGACCGGTGGTGCGAAGCCGGTAAGCAGCTCGAGCACATTATGCTCTCGAGCGCATTTGGGACAATGCAAGCGCGGCACCCTTTTTTCTTGGCACCGCTCTAAACCCTCGAGGGTAAAGCGCTCTGGGCAGGAGATCCCGTCCGACAATTCCCCCCCGCAGGGGATCTCCTCCTGATATTTCAAACCGGGCCAGCGTTCCCGGAAGAGATGCTTTACGGTGTCGCGTAAGAGGGTGAAGAGGTAGGCGGGCTGGGACGCGTGCACTGCGAGGTGGAGGCGTGTGGGTGCCACAAGTTCGAGGATGCCTTCCGATCCATACTCCTCATAAGTCAGGAAAACCCCTTTGCGCCAGCGCAGACCGTGATCAAAACGGTGCGTGCGCACCGTGAGCCAGGAGATGAGCCCGGTCGGCTCGTCGCTCATTCCAATTTCGAGTGACATCGTTCTTTTGCCTGTTGGTGTGCTGTCTTCGGTCTCCCAGGGGAGCGTTGGTTTTGGGTAGGGCACGAGCTGGGCAACGAGGCTTCGATCTCCCTCGGGGAAGCGGTAGCAGATATCGAATTTTTCCATGAGGCGTAAAAAATAGGGATGCAGCTCCGGCTTATAAGATTCCCATTCGGCTTGGCCGGAGTTCCAGATTGTCCCGAGCCGCTCATGCTCAAGCACTCCATCCTGCTGCGATGTAGTTGGATCTTCGAGCACATAGCTGATTGCAGTCGTGAGCCATTCAGGTTGCAGCACAAGAATGTCCTTGAGCCCGTCCTCTTGGCTGTAGTGCACAATATGCCCGAGATCATGAAGGAGCCGCGCGAGCGCTTCGGTCGCTGCCCCGTCCAGCTCATGTGACGCGCAAACCCTGTTGAACTGCGCGCGAGAAATCTGGCTTTTCGTGCGGGCGAGCTGGAGTGTTTCGTCTCGGGCATTGATCCACGACACGGGCAGCGATGTGCCCATCTGGGGTAGTTTGCCCGCATGTCGGGCCATCATTTCCCGCAGTTCCGGAATGCCGAGTCCCGTCCGATTGTCCACAGTATGTGTTTCAATGGTCATAGACGGAAACCGGTCCCGCAGTCGGGGAAGATCCAGAATGTCGGATCGTCGCCCGTCTTCTCCATGAGTTGCCACAATAATGACTGTCACACTTTTGCCAACCCGCAGTTCAATCAGGCGAAGCCAATACTCCAGTGAAGTTTCTTCCGGTCCCCGCCGCGGTTTCCACACCAGCAGGTAAAGTGCCCGGTTGCTGAAGAAAAACTGGTGTGTGATCCGGTAAACTTCCTGCCCCCCAAAATCCCAGGTATTGAGCGTGACTTCCATGCCGTTTCGTTCGGGATGCAGCATTTTGAGCGTTCCAAGCTGAATCCCATGCGTGCTTGACTCGTCGGGGACAAACTCTTCTCCTCCCAGCGCTTTCACCAAACAGGTCTTTCCAACCTCCCCTTCGCCGACAAGCATCACCTTTGTCTCATAAAGCTCCTTTGCTCCTTTGCTGAGATCTCTCAGGTAGGCGAGCACAGCATCCGTGCCCCCCTCCGCAATTTCTTGCAGCGGATCCTCCAGAGGATTCCCGCCCAGTGTGAGTGATTCCAGACCAGGAAGTTCCCCAAGTCCCCAAGGCAACTTTGCGAGTTCATTCCCATCAAGCTGAAGATTCCTGAGGTCGGTGAGTTGGGTGATTTCGGGTGGGAGTTGGGTGAGGTTGTTGTTGTTGAGGTGGAGCCGGGTGAGTTTGGTGAGTTGGGTGATTTCGGGTGGGAGTTGGGTGAGGTTGTTGTTGTTGAGGTGGAGCCGGGTGAGTTTGGTGAGTTGGGTGATTTCGGGTGGGAGTTGGGTGAGGTTGTTGTTGTTGAGGGTGA
>Ga0209633_10000500_pt1 | contig 45242 bp, 48 predicted proteins | sample Cruoilmetagenom1_FD_187290 | JGI IMG/M metagenome (GOLD analysis project Ga0209633, IMG submission 187290) | Oil polluted marine microbial communities from Coal Oil Point, Santa Barbara, California, USA - Sample 1 (SPAdes) (version 2) | ecosystem: Environmental > Aquatic > Marine > Oil seeps ... | reverse complement strand
CCTGTAACTAAACGCCCATCAACTTCTAAAGTAAACTTTCCTCTTTCTGAAAATCTAAAACTTCCTCCTCGCTCTTCAATTGTTTTTTTGATTAAAAAAGGAAATGTTTTAAAATACGGTGCTGACTTATTTTCATAATCATCTGGGTAACCGCTTACCCTTTTACCTTCAACTAAATATTTTCCATCTTTGGTTTTTAAATTGACAATACCTGCTGTGCCATGACAAACGGAAGAAATAATACCATTATGCTTCTCGTAAACGTCCATTGCTATTTTTTGAATTTCTTTATTTTCCGGAACTCCAAACATAGCACCACCACCACCTATGTATTGAACTGCTTTATATTTAGAAGCATTAATTTCAGAAGGGGATTTCGTGTTCTTTAGTGCATTCATAAAATTAGTGTCATACAAATACTTTTTACTCATATCGTCAGAAGTATTAATATATGCTAACGGAACAGCTCCGCCCTTAGGACTAACAAAGTCAACAGTATAACCAGCATTTTTAAAAACATCATACGCATTTACAATTTCTGAAAAACTATTTCCCGTGCTTATTTTTGTGTCTCCATAAAAATGAGCATTAGAAACAATAAATAATACAGAATTCTGTATAGGGTCATCGACTCTAGTTGCTGTTTTACTAATTATTTTCCAACCATTATCTAACTTTTTTAACAAGAATAAATCAATATAAACCCATTCTCTTTTAGGGCCTGCAATTTCAACCTTAGCAGTTGCAATGTCTTTTATCTGCTCAATTTCTAAAATTTTGGCATAACGTCCATTGAACTTATCTTTATCTGCATTTTTAAAAAAGCCTGTATATTCTTTTGGTGTATATAGTTTAAATAAGCCATTTTTATTAGTAAGGTATAAGGTGGCATTATCTGTAAAGGCACTTTCTAGCATTTCTGGTTTGTTATATGAACTCCCTTGCATATAATTTTGAAGTGTTTTCTCGATTAAAGCATTAGATGATGATGATGCTCTATAAGCAGATGGGTCACTTATTGGATAAAAATCTTCTATTTGTTTAGAAGTTACTTTCTCGTTTTCTCTATTAATTAAAAAAGCACCACCCCAAACTACTTGAGGATAATCTAAAACTTGCTTTGTCATTTCGCTTAAAGAAGGAATCGTTCCTTTTAACTTTTCTATAGCCTCGTCTTTTGGAACCCAACGGAATTCTACATTTTTATTTGTTGGTAAATCATTAGTAGTAGATTTAGCGACATATAGTTGTCTTACACTTAAAGAATTTACAAAGTCCAATTCATAAGTAAAAACACCTTTAAGGTTTGGTTTTGTAATAGATAATCCATATCTATTTGAGAGACTATCGATAACTTTATTTATAGTATGTTTTTTCTCATAAAATGCATCTATAGTACTCCAACCTAATGTTGATCTTTTTATTAAAACCTCTCCATTATCGTTTAGAATAATTAATCTGATAACGGTCGTATTGGGTTTGTCACTATTTTGAGATTGACCTACAAGGGTATTAGAAATTAAGACTATAATAAATAAGAGGAATACCTTTTTCATTTGTATATTTTTAAAGTTATATACAAACTTCAAAAAACAAATGAAATTTAAAGTGTTAGGTTATAATGGAATTGTCCAGAATTATAAAATGGGATAAAAACGGCTATGAAAACTGCTTTTTATATTCAGCAGGTGTTTGTCCAACAACCTTCTTAAAAGTAGCATAGAATGTAGAATTTGATGAAAAACCAGCTTCAAAACCTATGGCTTCTAAAGTGAATTGATTGTTTTCAACTAACAAACGTTTTGCTTCTTCAACTCTAAGTTCATTAATGTATTGTGCAAAGGATTTTCCTAGATTATCATTTAGTAATTGAGATAAATGGTGCTTAGAAACATTTAATTCATCTGCAATGTTTTTCAATTTCACATCTGGATTTTTAAACAACACTTTGGTTTGCATTAAAGAAGACAGCTCATTACTAAGCTTATTCGCTTCGCTTGCATTAATCTTTTTTGCAGCGTATTTCTCTGGAATATCTCGAAAAATACTTTCTCTATTTTTTTTGAATAGTAGAAAAATAAGCAACGCATAAAACACTACAGAAAATGTAATAGTGCCAACCAAATACAAGTAAAAATAACCAATAATATAAGCTGAATAGATTAATGTATTTCCAATAAAAACAGCAACTAACCATAACTCCGAGGTTGTACATTTTTCTCGTTTACTAAAAATTTTCTTAAATATATTTTTGAGTAGAAATCCTGAAAATAGAATATAAATTCCCCAAACGGTATAAATAAGATACACAACAATATAATCATTCCATAAGGCTTTGTTTGTTTCATATGGCCTTACAATTCCTATAGTAAGAATTATAAGTGTTAGAATAGCGTAATGTATCTTCCAAGATTTAGGAATTACTTTTGCGTTTTCAACAGAAGATTTTAAATAATAATAGAGCGATATACCTATTAAAAAACACGCTGACAATCCTATTTGTAGAATTAATAAATCGAGTTCATTCTTTTCTGTAAAAATGGCATAGACAGACTTACTTATACGAACGCTTAGTAACAATAATAATAAGCCAAAAAACAAATTTTGAACACGCTTTTGCTTACTAAAAAAAAGGAAATAAAAACTCGCTATAAATCCGTTAAACACTCCAATAGAGCATAGAAAAAACAATAAAGGGTTTTCGAATGTCATAAAGATTATACCTTTTTAATCACATTAGTCACGATACCGCAAATTAGATAATTTTTATATCATAAGTAAGAATAGACTAAACTACATGTGTTTTGTAGCCTCTAACTCTACTTTAAGTTCTTGAAACATCATCATAATACTACTTAATTTCAATTCTTTCTTCGATAAAAGGCTTTTTCCTTCTTCTATCAGCATAGCGAAGCAAAGTGTCTTTTTTAATCGTATTGTATTGAAACGCATTCTCAATAATATTATCAAGGTCACGACCTTGATAAGCTGCATAAAGCTCGGTATCTATAATAAGATCTACCAATATTTTTTCTATACTCGGAATCTTAACTTGTTCTACCTCTTGAAGAGGTGCATCTGTTATTAAGTTCTTTATGATAACTATGCTTTCATTTCTGTTTGCATATTTATCTAAAATGTCTTTTGATGGGTTTAAGAAAACATTGTTTCGAATATCTGAAAGAAAATAAAAAACGTTTTCTTCAGAACCTTTTTCTACTTCTATAATAGTTTCATAATTATTAGGAATATGTAGCATCCATTGTGCAATCCATTTAGTAGACCAAATTGAAATGTTTAAAAAAGGAAACTCTTCTGTTAGTTTCAAATATAAACCTTGAGTTTCTTCAGACACTAGTGGTTTAAACTCTTTTTGTTTTCCAAGCTTATATTTTCCTCTTCCTATCCTCTGTATAATTCCGTAATTAACCAATGTGTAAATACGCCAATTAATAGTTGTCTTTTTAATCTTACTTTCGTACATCTGATAGAAGGAACATATATCGTTCACAGATATAGATTCTATATTCTTAAACGTGCTTTTAAAAGTGTCTATATGTAGTTTTGTTGTGCTGATTGTGTTCTTATTTATTGCGAATATACAAAAACTATACTTCGTCAGCAAATAGTGTTTAGTGACGAAGTATAGTTTTGAAATAAAAAAAAGAGCATCGATGAACACTCTTCTTCTTTCTCAAATAATCTTCCTACTACTTATTACCTAACATCAAAAGCTCATTAACCACAACTTCAGTAATAAATCTTTTTTCTCCTTCTTTGGTTTCATAAGAGCGATTAGTAAGCTTTCCTTCAATAGCAATTTCTTTTCCTTTTTGTAAATATTTTTCTGCTATTTCAGCGGTCTTGTTCCACATTATTAAATTATGCCAATCCGTTTTTGTATGTTTTTCTCCATTCGCATCTTTATAATTTTCGTTTGTTGCTAATGAGAATTTAGCTAGCTTTTTACCACTTTCCAATGTGATGATTTCTGGGTCGTTTCCTAAATTTCCAATTAACTGTACTTTATTTTTTAATGTATTCATGGTTTCTAATTTTTAAATTGTTGTTGTTTACATTGGGTCGTAACCCAAAAATTGTATTATTTTTTGTTTGTTTTTTATATTTGGTTCTGTTGCTCCACGTTCCCATTTATCTATGGTAGATTCGTACACTTCTAATTCCATTCCCATCTCAAATCTTGTTAAACTATATTTGAGTCTGGCTTGTTTCAAGAAGTCGCCATAAGTAGATGGTTTTAGCGGACACCCTTTTTTAGGCGGAGCACTTGCGATTAAATCCATGGTACAAATGGTCAACGATGTTATGCCATTGTGTGTCTGTAATTTTTTCACCTTGTGCGTTTTTATAACTATCGTTTGTTGCGATAGAGAATTTCGCTAAGGTTTTACCTGATTCAAAATTGGTGATTTCTGGGTCGTTCCCTAAGTTACCAATCAACTGTACTTTGTTTTTAAGTGTGTTCATAATTTCTAATTTTAATGTTAAACAGTTAATACTATTGAACCTTCATTGATTCAACACTGCAAAGATGTGGAGGCTTGCAAATATTAGCCGGTAGTTACCTATTTACATTCGTTTGTAAGTGTTTGTTTTCGTTTAAAAATGTTTAATTCCTTGATGATGTTAGGTTTTGTTGTATTTTTAGTTGAAATATATAAAGTGCTCTTATAATTAGTTGTGTAATGTAAAAAAAACGCTAATGAAGAAAATTCACAGTCGAATAGAATATTTAGGCTATTATGAAATCATAGGAGGAATAATTGGAATTCTATTCGTTTTTTTGGGTGTTTATGACAAGCTGTTCAAATAATAAGTTTTGCTCTATTTGGATACATATTTGATTTTGCTATTGGTGCTTATTTAAGAATTACAATGGAATTGACAAATGATACGATAATTGGACTTGACTTTGGATTAGCAAACTGGAAATTATCTCGAAATGCAAATCCAGATTTAATAGAATTAAATATTAATATTATAGCAGTTATTTTATTATTATTTATAGCAAAATCTGCTGACCGAATAAAAGCTGAATTGAAAAAAGGCTGAACTGAATTAAAGACTACACACAAGCCGTGTATAATTAATTGCTTCACCACGTAACTAACCATAAAAACACGTTGTACATTATAATACACAAAATAGAAATGAAAAGAATAATAATAAGTTTAGTAATTCTTTTAACGATATTAACATCTTGTGATAAAGAAGAAGAAGAAGTACTAGAACAAAGTGATTGTATTGAAATATCTAAAAACTCCAATTGGATTACTGAAGATTTCAAAGCAAATTACAAAATCCAATTCCCAAATAATTATGAAGGACCTGGAATGGTAGGTTTTGAAGGAAATATATTTAAAAAAAATAGGGTTGATAACAAAGTTGAACTAACCTATTCTTTTTGTGGATCAACTTTTTGTATTGATTTTGGTAATGCTTTAGATATGAGTATTCCGAATTCAATAATAGCAAAAGACAAACAAAATAATGATGTCACTTTAGATTCAAAAAAAGAATTTTGTTTAAACAGTAATGTAAAAGGAATTTTGTATTACAACACAGAAATAAATTCAACAGGAAAATATTACATAAAACAAGATTCAGAATACTTGGACGGATTAACTATTTATTTCGATAATACCGAATATCAAGAAGTTGAAAATATTGTTAAAACGATTACTGAAGATTAAAAACGAGAAACAACAAAGTACTGTATAGTTAATTGCTAGTACGAGCCTACATACGAAAGCCTTCTCGGATTTTCTATTCAGTTATTATTTGCTAAATTAGTTACTTAAAACACGTAACAAACCGTTACAACGTTGAATCCAAGAAAACATTAAACATTTAGAAGAAAAGAATGCTATTTAACTCTATTGACTTTGCAATATTCTTACCCATTATCTTTATTGTATATTGGTTTGTCACTAATAAAAACTTAAAATTACAAAACCTATTAATTCTTGTATCAAGTTACGTTTTCTATGGCTGGTGGGATTGGCGTTTTTTATCTTTAATTCTTTTTAGTACAATAATAGATTATTCGATTGGAATTAATTTATCAAAACAAGAGAATCAAACTAAAAGAAAAATATTACTTTGGACAAGTATTCTTATAAACCTTGGATTTCTAGGCTTTTTTAAATATTATAATTTTTTTCTTGATAATTTTATATCTGCTTTTTCACTTTTTGGAACTGAAATAAATTCAAGTTCCTTAAACATTATTTTACCTGTTGGAATTAGCTTTTATACTTTCCAAACATTAAGCTATACTATAGATGTTTACAAGCGGAAACTTGAACCAACCAAAGACTTTATTGCTTTTTCTGCATTTGTAAGTTTCTTTCCTCAATTAGTTGCTGGACCAATTGAACGAGCAACTAATTTACTTCCTCAATTTTACTCAAAACGACATTTTAATTATTCTAAAGCTGTTGATGGAATGCGACAAATACTTTGGGGTTTATTTAAGAAAATAGTAATTGCCGATAATTGTGCACAATATGCAAATACCATTTTTAATAATTCATCCGAATATTCGGGAAGCACTTTAGTTCTTGGAGCAATATTTTTTACATTTCAAATTTATGGAGATTTTTCAGGATATTCAGACATAGCAATTGGAACTTCTCGCTTATTTGGTTTTAATTTAAAACAAAATTTTGCTTTTCCGTATTTTTCAAGAGACATTGCAGAATTTTGGAGACGCTGGCATATATCACTTTCTACTTGGTTTCGGGATTATTTATATATCCCATTAGGAGGTAGTCGTGGAGGAACTTGGAATAAAATTCGGAATGTCTTTATTATATTTCTTGTTAGTGGTTTTTGGCATGGAGCAAATTGGACATTCATAGTTTGGGGTGCTTTAAATGCCTTATATTTCTTACCTATTTTTATTACTAATAATAATAGAAATAATTTAAACATAGTAGCTCAGGGCAAATATCTACCAAACGTAAAAGAGCTTTTATTTATGTCGCTAACTTTTGGGTTAACCGTATTTGCTTGGATATTTTTTAGAGCAGAAAATATTACGCATGCTATTAATTATATTTCCGAAATATTTTCTAACACTTTATTTACATATCCTACTTACGATAGTAATGGTTCTAAAAAAACAATATTCATTTTATTATTAATATTTATCTCAATAGAATGGTATGGAAGAGAACAACAATTTGCAATTGCCAAATTGGGTCAAAATTGGTATCGACCTATTAGGTGGTCATTTTATGCGCTCATAATTTTTGCAATTGGAATGTTTATGCCTTCAATTGAATCACCTTTTATATATTTTCAATTTTAGGATTCTATGAAAAAATTTATATTAAATACATTTATATTTTTAATTTTTACAGGTTTATTTTACTTAGTTGCTTTATTTGTATGCACATGCTATGCGCCTAATTATTTAAAACCTAATGTGAATTATAAAATAGGTTCTTATGGACATCTTTACTCAAGGCTTTCTGAAGTAAAAAACCAAAGTGATGTAGATATTTTATTCTTAGGTTCATCGCATGCATATAGAAGTTTTGACACAAGAATATTTTCAAAACATGGATATAAAACTTTTAACCTTGGTTCTAGCTCTCAAACACCTGCTCAAACAAAAGTTCTTTTAGAAAGGTATTTAGACACTTTAAATCCTAATACGGTAATTTATGAAGTCTACCCGCACACTTTTACTATTGACGGAGTTGAATCATCTCTTGATATCATTGCTAATGATAAAAATGATTTATACTCTTTTGAAATGGCTTTAAAAACCTATAACATAAAAACCTACAATACTTTTATTTACGGACTAACTCGTGATTTATTGAACTTAAACGAACCATTTATTGAATCCCAAATTAAAGGAAGTGATAAATATATTTCTGGTGGGTATGTAGAAAAAGAAATTAGATTTTTTAAACCCACACCATTTGAAAGAAAAGAAATTAAAATTTTAAATTATCAACTTGAAACTTTTTCTGAAATAGTAAAAATATTGAAAAACAGAAATATAGAATTAATTCTGGTTTATGCTCCAATTACCAAAGTCAACTATGAAAGCTACATAAATACTGGCTATTTTGATAGTTTAATGAGTGTATATTCAGAGTATTATAATTTTAATGAAATCATACCATTAAATGATTCATTGCATTTCAATGACTCTCATCACTTAAATCAAAATGGTGTAGTAGTATTTAACAGAAAACTAATTAAAATATTGAATGAAAAATAAAGCACAAACGCACAACAATGTATATAAAAAATAACGAATTAAGTGTTAAAACGAAAGTATAAATTTAAGACAAAGGTAACTTATTAACCAAAAAAATAGTACGTAAAAAACCGTTACTTTTCATACACTGAGATGTTGTAAGCAATGCAGACTTATATTCTGTTACCAATTAACTATATAACTTATTGTTGTAACCTGCTAAATGTTAATTTCCTGCCATCTAAGGCTTGTCCGAAAGCATCAGTAATGGTTAATTCATTTCCCAACATTTCGTATATATAACCTACATTATCAAATGTAATGCTAACACCTGCAATTTCATATGGATAAATACCTGTTTCATTTAGTGGTAAACTACCATAAATTTCAGTTCCATCTTCAACTGTAACATGTATTGTATTATCTGTATTAATAGTCCATAAAATTTCATCATCGTACAAAAAAGGGGGAGCCAAACTTGGTTCAAATTTTACTAGACTCCAAGTATCAAAAACTGTTGTGTTAATTGTTTCAGTTGTGTTATCATCGTCGTTATTGCAGCTTACGATAAAACAGAGACTGAAAATTAAAAATAGTGTTTTCATAACATAAATGTTAAAGTTAAAAAAGCCCATTTTATTAATAGGTTTTGTAAATTATCATTGTTTTATTAAACTCTAAGCATCTATAATCTCTCCATCACAAACCAAAGCAACAGTATAAAACCGTTGGCAACAACTTGAGAAATTAATAGTGGTTCGGTTGGTCTCAATATCTAAAACGTAATTGTTAGATGTTTCGTTTGTACCATATTGTCATTATTTATCATGGTTATCCATGAATTTACGCTCTAATTCAGCCTGAAATTCTTCCATTACAGGTCTAACGGTACTTTCTGGTAAGTCGGCAATTTTTATATACATTAAACCATCAACCGCATTATTAAATAAAGGATCTACATTAAATGCCACAAGTCTTGCATTTTGTTTAATATACTTTTTTAGCAAAACAGGCATTCGCAATGCTCCTGGTTCTACTTCGTCTATAATCTTATCAAATTTGTTTAAATCGGCTTCCGTAGCATCAAACACAAAATCCTTATCTGCATCTTGTAGTTTTACCTTAAATTCTTTTTTAGGATGAACATATTGTGCCACATAAGGATCGTAATAATGAGATTTCATAAACTCAATCATCAAACTTTTAGAAAAATTAGAAAACTGATTACTAATACTCACGCCTCCAATTAAATATTTGTGCTCTGGATGGCGTAATGTTGTGTGTACAATACCTTTCCAAAGTAAAAATAAAGGCATTGGTTTTTGCTGATACTCTTTTATAATAAATGCGCGTCCCATTTCTATGGATTGGCTCATCATTTTATATAATTCTGGTTCAAAACGAAACAAATCCTGAAGATAAAATCCATCAATACCAAAGCGTTCAAAAATTTGCGATCCTAAGCCCATTCTATACGCTCCAGCCATTACATTTTTTTCGTTATCCCATAAAAACATATGGTGATAATACGTATCAAAACTATCTAAATCTATTGCTTCATTTGTTCCTTCCCCTACTTCTCTAAAGGTAATTTCTCGTAAGCGTCCTATTTCTCGTAGTATATTTGGAATGTCTTTTGGTGCCGCCAAAAACACCTCGTAATTTTTACTCTCTAAAAGTCTGCTACCTCCTGTTCTAAGTTCGTCTAACTCAGCAATCATTACTTTTGGAGCAATAGGAGTAACAATACGTTTTGGTGGTTTTGCTACTTTTAACTGCGACTGTAAATTATCCAATATCTTAGGTTTATCCTCAAAAGTTTTAGATAACATATATGTTTTTCGTCTTAAAAATTCAGAAAATTCAGGGAGACTAGGATGTTCTTTTTGAGCTTTTACAGAAATAGGTTTACCTACTCTTACTTTAATAACACGACGCTTTTGGGTAAACAATTCTGAAGGTAATTTTGCCGTTCTTAATGTATCACTTAGCTTAGAAAGTCTATAAAATAAACGACTGTTCTTAGCATGAAAGTATATAGGAACCACAGGCACTTCTGCTTTCTGAATTAATTTCATCGCAGGAATCTCCCATTCTTTATCAACCACTAATTTTCCGTCTCTATACGTGGACACTTCTCCTGCTGGAAAAACACCTAATGGATGTCCTTCTCTTAAATGCAAAATCGCATTTTTAAATCCTGCAATACTATTAGCTGCATCCTTACGATCTTCAAAAGGATTTACTGGCATTATGTATGGCTTTAGTGGCTCAATACGATGCAATAGAAAATTAGCGATGATTTTAAAATCACTACGCTGTTCTAACATTAATTTTAACAACAATATCCCATCAATACCTCCAAGCGGGTGATTAGAAATAGTGATATATGCGCCATCTTTAGGCAGACGTTTCATGTCTTCTTCAGGAATCTCAAATTTAATCTCAAACTCATCTAAAACTGCGTCAAGAAAATCTACGTCACTAAGATGTTTACTACGTTTGTAAAACTTGTTTAATGTAGAGATTTTAAGAATTTTCATCAAAATCCAACCCAAAAAAGTACCTAAAAAACCGTACTTATCAGCATTAATTGCTTTAGCGACTTCTTTGGCGGTTACTAAACCAGTATCAGACGATTTACCCATAAAAACAAATATAATATTATTTACTCGCTAAGCGAGATTTAAGTGTTTTGATGCTACAACAAAATATTAATTTCAATCTATACCTTGCAAAACTACTTTGCCTCATTTATTTGGTAACAATTTGAACTGTACCTTGTGTTAATTGCTTCAACAATACTATTTTATCTTTTTCAAGCTCTTTTATTGCAACGTCACTATAATGTCTAATAGTATATAGGCTCACATTTTCGTTACATGTTACATTAAATTTTGCTTTTAAATGTTGAAGTAATCTCCCTAAATTATCATATAGATTATCAATACAAACAGAAAAACTAATTGCAGAATTCTGAATCACATCCACCTTCATTTTATACAAGTGCAATAAACTAAAAATTTCACTAATATTTTCTTCCATGATGTATGAAAAATCCAAAGAAGACAGCGAAATTAAAGTCTGATTCTTCTTAACAATAAAACATGGAATCTCTGGTACTAAAGCCTTTCCTTTACTCACACAAGTTCCTTCTTCTTCAGGATTAAGAAACGACTTTACAAACAATGGTATTTCCTTCTGTTGCAACGGTTGAAGTGTTTTTGGGTGAATTACAGATGCTCCATAAAATGCCAATTCAATAGCTTCTCTATATGAAATTTGATGCAGTAATTGTGCGTTTTCAAAATATCGCGGATCTGCATTGAGTACTCCTGGCACATCTTTCCAAATCGTAACACTATTTGCATTTAAACAATAAGCAAAAATAGCTGCTGTATAATCACTTCCTTCTCTACCCAATGTTGTGGTAAAGTTATTGGCATCGCTTCCTAAAAATCCTTGTGTAATATTAAGAACTGACGCATTAAATTTTGAAGAAATACTCGCTTGTGTTTGTTCCCAATTAACGTTAGAGCGTCTATAGTAATTATCAGTTTTTATATAATCCCTAACATCAATCCAATTGTTTTTTAAACCAATTTCATTAAGGTATTGACTAATAATTGTGGTAGAAATCAGTTCACCAAAACCAATGGCTTGGTCATACACATAATTATAGTCTGGTGATTTATTACTTTTAAAAAACAGGCTTAATTCATCAAAAAGTGATTTTACAACTTTAAATGCTTCATGACGCTCATTATCAAATAAATCTAAAAGGATTTCATTGTGGTATTTTATAACTTCATGAATGGCACTTTGTAATTCAGCTTTATTTTCAAAATAATTTTTAATTACCAATTCTGTAGCATTGGTTGTTTTTCCCATTGCTGAGACTACAACCAAAGTATTATCATAACCTGTAGTTTTTAAAATTTTTGCTAAATTTTTTACGCCCTCAGCATCTTTAATTGATGCTCCACCAAATTTATAAACTTGCATATTTATTTCCCAAGAAAGTGGGAATCTTATTAATTAATGTTCTTTAAATAATTAGTAATTCCATTTTTGTCTAATTGCACCACATCCCAATCTCGCATCACTTTTGCACCCTTACTTTCGTAAAATTTTATAGCTGGTTCATTCCAATCTAAAACTTCCCAACACACGCGTTTTACTTCTAATTGTTTGGCATATTTAACAACAGCATCTAAAAGTAAGGTTCCCAAACCTTTACCTCTGCATTTTTCACTTACAATAAGGTCTTCTAGGTGTAAAACTTGTCCTTTCCAAGTAGAATATCTTGTATAAACCAAAGCAATACCTTCAACAATATTTTCAACTTCTAAGACAAAACAAGTAAATTTTGGGTTATTGCCAAAACCATCTTTTTCTAAATCCAAAAGCGTAACTTCTACTGCATTTGGTTCTTTTTCAAACGTTGCCAATACTTGTATGAGTTCTAAAACTCTTGGCATATCTTGTATCTTGGCTAATCTTGGTTGGTTCATTGCTATTTAAAAAAGAGAACTCAAATATAAACTAAGTCTGTTGACATAACAATTATTTTAAAGCACGAAAACGTTATAGTTTGTTAAAAAGTGCGATATTTGCGTGCTACTAATCAATAAATTACTTCATGTCTAAAAGAAATCAAACCTTAGGTGAATTTATAATTGAAAATCAAACCTCTTTTAAATACACTTCAGGCGAACTTTCCCGACTTCTAAATTCCATTCGTTTAGCTGCTAAAGTTGTTAATCACGAAGTTAATAAAGCTGGTTTGGTAGATATTATTGGCGCAGCTGGCGATACTAACATACAAGGTGAAGATCAGCAAAAGCTAGATGTCTATGCTAATGAAAAATTTATCCAAACCTTAACTAAAAGAAATATCGTTTGTGGTATTGCAAGTGAAGAGGAAGATGACTTTATTACCATTAACAGCCAAGATGAAAATCATCAGAATAAATATGTAGTTTTAATTGATCCTTTAGATGGGTCATCTAATATTGATGTAAACGTGTCTGTAGGAACTATTTTTTCTATATACAGACGTGTAACTCCCGTAGGAACACCTGTGACTCTTGAAGATTTTTTACAAAAAGGAAATCAGCAAGTAGCTGCTGGCTATGTAGTTTATGGCACATCTACAATGTTAGTTTATACCACAGGAGATGGTGTTAATGGGTTTACATTAAATCCCGCAATTGGTTCGTATTATTTATCACATCCAAATATGCAATTTCCTGAAGATGGAAATATATATTCTGTAAACGAAGGAAATTATAATCATTTCCCTTTAGGTATAAAAAAGTATATTAAATATTGTCAGCAAGAAGAAGGAAACAGACCTTATACAAGTAGATATATTGGTTCTTTAGTGTCCGATTTTCATAGAAATATGATTAAAGGAGGCATTTATATGTACCCAAAGAGCTCTAAAAGTTCTAATGGAAAACTACGCTTGTTATACGAGTGTAACCCAATGGCTTTTATTGCAGAACAAGCTAATGGCAGAGCTAGTGATGGTTTTATACGCATTATGGATGTAGAACCAACAGAACTTCACCAACGCGTGCCTTTTATTTGTGGAAGTAAAAATATGGTTGAGAAAGTTGAGGAATTTATGCGCGATAATAATGTGTAGAAAATAAGTGCTTTACATATATAAAAAGCAACCCAAATTTAGGTTGCTTTTCAATTTATACAAGTTAGGTAAACTACTTTATCTATTCATATTTTTCATTTCTTCAACAAAAGTATCAGAATCTACTTTATCATAAGCCAAGGCTAAAGCTTTATCAGCTATATACTTTACATTTTCAGCATGAAACCCTAAACCTACACAAAGTTTCTCTAATAACCAATGCTGATTTGGACCTTCAATATCATCTGCCCAAACCATACGAGATAAATCATATAAACGTTCTAAACGAACTTCATAAGATGTTGGTGGATTTATGGAATGTGTATTGTAATCCTTAAGAATTTGTTTATAATCGGATTCGGTAATATCCAATCTAGTTGCTAAACGATCTAAAAATGCTTTTTCTGCATCTGTAATCACTCCATCACTCATAGCAACTCTTACAATTGCTGCAAAATGATCTTCATTACGTTTTTTAAATCCGCTTTCGAATAATTCTGAAAATGACATATATGTTTTGTTTTAAGTCTCTAATTATTAATTCTGAACAAATATAATTCTATTCAAAGAATTATCATTAGTGAACACTTCAAAAATTTTATATTTGTACTTCCAAACAAAGAAACTTGAGTAAAGTATCTATTACCCAAACCTTCGCACAGACTTTGCAACTGCAAAATCTACAAACTGCTATTGCCCAAAGTGAAACAAAAACACATTTAAAAGGCCTTGTAGGATCATCCTTTTCTATTGTTGTTTCTGAAGTTTTTAAAACTGCAGACAAACCATTTTTATTGGTTTTTGACGATAAAGAAGAAGCTGCCTATTATCTCAACGATTTAGAACAACTCATTAATACTAAAGATGTACTATTCTATCCAGGAAGCTATCGCAGACCATACCAAATTGAAGAAACTAATAATGCCAACGTGCTTTTGCGTGCCGAAGTTTTAAACCGCATTAATTCGCGAAAAAAACCATGTATTATTGTTACTTATCCTGATGCTCTTTTTGAAAAAGTAGTCACAAAAAAAGAACTTGAAAAGAACACCTTAAAAATTTCTGTAGGTAACGATCTGAGTATCGATTTTGTTAACGAAGTATTATTTGAATACAAGTTTAAACGTGTCGATTTTGTTACAGAACCAGGTGACTTTTCAGTAAGAGGAGGTATTGTTGATGTGTTTTCATTTTCGCATGATGAACCTTATCGTATTGAGTTTTTTGGAGATGAAGTAGATAGTATTAGAACCTTTGATGTAGAAACACAACTATCAACAGAGCGTATTAAAAAAGTTAGCATTATTCCAAATGTTGCCAATAAACTCATTGCAGAACAACGCGAAAGTTTCTTAAAATACATTTCTAATAAAACGGTAGTATTTTCTAAAAATGCATCGCTTATATTTTCAAGAATTGATGATTTTTATGAAAAAGCTGAAAATGCTTTTAAAAACTTATCAAATGAAGTAAAGCATGCTTCTCCTGAAGAATTATTCTGTAATTCCGAATTGCTGAAACGTCAGTTTTTAGAATATTGCTTGGTTGAATTTGGATCCGAAGCTGTGTTTGCAAAACAACTCATAGCGTTTTACACCAAACCACAGCCAGCATTTAACAAGCAATTCAATTTGTTAATTGAAGATTTGAATGAAAATCACGCAAATGGCATTACCAATTATATTGCTTGCGTAAGCGAGCAACAAGCCAAGCGTTTTCATGATATTTTTGATGATGCTGAACAAGAAGAAATTCACTATAAAACTATTGTACTTTCATTATATCAGGGTTTTATAGATGCTGAACACAAACTTGCGGTTTATACAGATCATCAAATTTTTGATCGTTATCATAAATTCCATCTTAAAAATGGTTACGCGAAGAAGCAAGCCATAACTTTAAAAGAACTCACAAATCTCGAAATTGGAGATTACGTCACTCACATAGATCATGGTATTGGAAAGTTCGGAGGACTTCAAAAAATTGATGTCGAAGGTAAAAAACAAGAAGCCATAAAACTAGTCTATGGAGAACGCGATATTTTATATTTAAGCATTCACTCTTTACATAAAATTACTAAGTTCAACGGTAAAGATGGTAAACCACCAACCGTATATAAATTAGGAAGTAAAGCCTGGAAAACCTTAAAACAAAAAACGAAATCTCGTGTTAAGGAAATTGCTTTCAACCTTATAAAACTATACGCAAAACGAAAGCTAAAAAAAGGATTTCAGTACGCTCCAGATAGCCATATGCAACATGAGTTGGAAGCCTCTTTTGTTTATGAAGATACTCCAGACCAGATTACCTCAACTGAAGATATAAAAGCAGATATGGAAAGTGAACGACCAATGGATCGACTTATCTGTGGCGATGTTGGTTTTGGTAAAACCGAAGTTGCCATAAGAGCTGCTTTTAAAGCCGTTGATAATGGTAAACAAGTTGCCGTTTTGGTACCAACAACGATTTTGGCTTATCAACACTCTAGGACTTTTAAGGAACGTTTAAAAGATTTTCCGGTTACTGTAGATTATGTCAACCGATTTAGAACCGCAAAAGAAAAACGTGAAACATTAGAAGGACTAGAAAAAGGACGTGTCGATATTATTATTGGGACGCATCAACTCGCTAGTAAAAACGTAAAATTTAAAGATTTAGGCTTGCTAATTGTGGACGAAGAACAAAAATTCGGAGTTGCGGTTAAAGAAAAGTTGAAGACTATAAAGGAAAATGTGGATGTATTAACCTTGACTGCAACACCTATTCCAAGAACGCTTCAGTTTAGTTTAATGGCTGCGCGAGATTTATCGGTTATTACCACTCCTCCACCAAACAGATATCCTATTGAAAGTAATGTTATTCGTTTTGGAGAGGAAACCATTAGAGATGCTATTAGTTATGAAATTCAACGAGGTGGACAAGTATTTTTTATTCATAACAGAATTGAGAATATTAGAGAAGTTGCTGGCATGATTCAGCGATTAGTTCCTGATGCAAAAATTGGCATTGGTCATGGACAACTTGATGGTAAAAAACTTGAAAATCTAATGCTCGCTTTTATGAATGGCGAATTTGATGTTTTGGTAGCAACAACCATTGTAGAAAGTGGTTTGGATGTACCTAACGCAAACACAATTTTTATTAATAATGCGAATAATTTTGGATTAAGCGACTTACACCAAATGCGAGGACGTGTTGGACGAAGCAACAAAAAAGCCTTTTGTTATTTTATTACTCCAGAATATTCTGCAATGACTACTGATGCTAGAAAACGTATTTCAGCTTTAGAGCAATTTACAGAATTAGGAAGTGGATTTAACATTGCTATGAAAGATTTAGAAATCAGAGGAGCAGGAGATTTATTAGGTGGCGAACAAAGCGGTTTTATTAATGACATTGGTTTTGACACCTATCAAAAGATTTTAAATGAAGCCATTGAAGAATTAAAAGAAACAGAATTTTCCGATTTATATAAAGATGATGGCAAACTAAAACAATACGTTAAAGACATTACTATTGACACAGATTTCGAATTGCTTTTTCCTGACGACTATATTAATAATATTACAGAACGTTTAAATCTTTACACCAAATTAAACCAAATTAAAACCGAAGAAGAACTCGCGAAATTTGAAACCGAAATTATTGACCGATTTGGAGAATTACCAACGCAAGTTTCAGATTTATTAGATAGTGTTCGTCTAAAATGGATTGCTACAAAAATGGGCATTGAAAAACTGATTATGAAGCAAGGTAAAATGATTGGTTATTTTATTCAAGATCAGCAAAGTGCTTTTTACCAAAGTGACGGATTCTCTAAAGTGTTACAATTTGTACAAATGAACGTAGGAAAATGTAAAATGAAAGAGAAAAAAACGCGAAAAGGTTTACGTTTAATACTTACGTTTGAAAACATAAAATCTACCAAACAAGCATTGACGGCTTTAGCTGATATGCAATGAAAGAAAAAAGTCATTTAAATCATCTATTATTACTTACTGCAGGAACATTATTTATTAGTACATCTGGCGCTTTAGGAAAATATATTGATTTGCCAACTCCAGTAATTATATGGTGGCGATCAATATTGGCAGCTGTTTTCTTATTCCTTTTTTGTATTTATAAAGGCATTAGTTTAAAGATAAATAATAGTAAAGATCGTTGGACGTTTTTTGTAGCTGCTGTATTTCTGGGCGCACATTGGATTACTTATTTCTATGCTTTAAAACTTTCAAATGTGGCTATAGGTATGTTGTCCTTATTTACATTTCCTGTTATTATAGCCTTATTAGAACCCTTGTTTTCAAAAATAAAATTTGACCTATTCATATTGTATTAGGACTCATGGTACTTGCAGGAGTTTATATTTTAGCTCCAGAATTCAATTTAGAAAGTAGCCAACTACAAGGGATTTTGTTTGGTTTACTTTCAGCATTATGTTATGCGCTAAGAATACTAATATTAAAAGGGCATGTTGTTAAGTATAATGGCACAATGCTTATGTTTTATCAAGTTGCCATAATAACTATTTTACTAATTCCGTTTTTAATAAAAATGGGAACGGAGAACATTACAACACAATATCCTTATGTGATTTTATTAGCTGTTTTGACCACAGCTATTGGACATACTTTGTTTGTAAATAGCCTCAAATATTTCAAAGCAAGTACAGCTAGTATTATTAGTAGCACACAACCTGTCTTTGGAATTATAATTGCATTCTTTTTCTTGAATGAAATACCAACAATCCATACATTTGTTGGAGGAGCTTTAATATTGGCAACTGTTGTCATTGAAAGTATTAGATCAAATAATACCAAATAAACTTTAAAATGGCTTAATTATTGAAGTCATTCAGTAGATAAAAACAGCATATAAAAATGAAGAAATTAATCATCCTTTTAGTCGTATTTCCACTTATATCTTTTGCTCAAAGTGTAAAAGGAACTTTATCACCTGCTAAAGATTATACATACGCTTTTTTATACAAAGCCACTCCAGAAGGTGCTAATTACGTAAACAGAGGACAATTGGATAGTCTTGGTAATTTTGAAATACAACTAGATTCGTCAGTTACTGCTGGTATTTATAAGATTGTTTATGCCATTCCACCAGAAGAAAATAATTTCGATTTTATCTACGACGGTAAAGAATCTGTCGCCTTTAACTTTAGTCATGAAAAAGGTGTGAATTTCACAGTATCTGAAGAAAACAAACTCTGGACATCTTACTTAAAAAGTATTGATATGGTCAACCAAACCATAAGCAATTATTATACTAAGGATAACTCAGACGAAAAAGGTTTTAAAGCAATTTTTAAAACCTTAAAAGATACACAAAAAGGTTATGAGGAATTAGCCAATGGGAAATTAGTTTCTAGCTTTGTTAGAGCTAATAAACCTTATATTCCTTTACAATATGAAGACATTTCTACCTATTCAAAAAATCTTAAAAACAACTATTTAAGTCATGTAGATTTTAGTGATTATTTGCTACAGAGTTCTTCTTTTTTAGTAGATCGTGTTACAGCTTATGTGTTTAATATGGTTGAAAATCCTACTAATGCAACTTACAAACAACATGTAGATGATGTTGCTGCTGCAATTAGTAATAATGATGCTATTATTAAAACAAGTTTATTAGAAATTCTTTGGCAACGCTTTGTAACTAAAGAAAATCACGACCTAGCAAATTATATTACAGATACTTATTTATTAGAACTTGCAAATACAACTGAAAACAAAGTTTTAGCAGAAACCATTTCGTCTTATAAAAACACTTCTGTTGGTACCAAAGCACCAAATTTTGACATCACAATTGAAGGTAACAAAACAAGTTTACATCAATTAAAGGGAGCAGAACACTTTTTACTTATATTTTGGAGTAGTGGTTGTGGACATTGTTTAGCTGAATTACCGAAGGTAAAAAAAATAGCCGCAAACAAACCAAATCTTAAAGTTGTCGCTTTTGGATTAGAACATGATACAAAAGATTGGGAAAAAGAAATTAAGAACTACTCTGGTTTTGCACATTCAATTGGATTAGGTAAATGGGATAACCCAATTGTAAAGACCTACGGAGTAGCTGCTACACCAATGTATTTTCTTTTGAGTGCTGACAAGATTATAATGGCAAAACCTTATGGTATTGAGGATTTGGAAGTTGTTTTGAAGGGTTTGTAACTATTGATAAATTACTCGTCATTTAAATAACCTTTACAGTTAGACTCCACATATCTATTTAATTCAATAGAAAAAGTGTAAATGCTATTCTCTTTATTATCTCTATAATCTAATAACTGAAATATCTCATTATAATATTTTTTATAAATATCATGTAATATTTCTGTCTTTTCAAGAAAGTCCAATTTAGGATTCTTTTTTAATTTCTCATTTATTAAAGGGCAGTACTCATTTACTATTTTTTCATAAATTTCTTCTCTTTTAGGTTTTAAAAATTCATTGTAAAAATAGTATCGATATGTAGTACAAGAATCTATGACATTTTCGATAGCTTTTACTTGTAATGTAAGAGGATAAAAGTGATTACGAATTCTATCATAGTCGGTTTTCAAGTCCTCTCTTTCAATTATTCTTTTTATCTCCTTTTTATTTTTTCTGAAAACTTTCTTTTGACAACGTAATTGTGTTTTTTCGTTCACTTTTCTTGAACTTTCAATGCATTTACAAATTTGCTCCCATAAAAAGTCAAACTTTTTTTCATCTTGGGAGTTAACTATGGTAGTGATTAACAAAAATGTAAAAATTAAAAACTGTCTCATTTCAATTTGAAATATTTTTAAGCAATATCAGTATCCTGAAATTGAAAACTTGATTCGTGTATAGAATTATCATAATCTTCTCCATCATTTATCATTTTAATTAATTCATCTAATATCTGAGAAATATAAGTTGTTTTAAAAGAAGTCATGACTCTATATCTCAGTTCTTCATTTTTTTTATCATCATAAGCTTTTAATTCCTTAACAGGTATTTCTTCACCTTTATCAAAAATAATCTCTTTTGCTTGCTCTAATGTTCCAATAAAATAACTTTTCCTTTCTTGCGAAGTTAAGTATGAGTCTATTGCCAAATCCATCATTCCTGGAAAAAAACCAAGTCTGTTATTATCTAATATTTCGTATTGTTCTTTCATCCATTGTGGATGTTTATTCATATCTTTTTCAATTGCTTGACAAATATATTCTAAAGTAGTTTCCATAAAATAGTTTTTTATCCAAAAACCTTTTTCTTCTATAAATTCTATATAACTTGTTGTTGCCATTTTATTCGTTTAATTTAATCAGTTGTCCTTGTTTTATATACAAAAATACTTTACGTATAAACTTAAGGTGCAACTTTACCCATAAAAAAGCCCAATCATTAAATATGATTGAGCTATAATCTCTTTTTAAAATATTTTTATTCTTCTCTATGAAAAAAATCCTCTATATCTACGAAGTTTGTTGGTCCTGTTCTTACATAAAGCATTTCTAATGTTTCTGGGTCTGAAATTATAGAAATAGTGTTTTCTAATGTGGTCTCTGTAAAACTTGTAACTATCACAGATTTTCTAGTAAGATCTCTCAGAAGTTTGTTTTCTGAAAAAAATGAATGAATATCAAATATTCTATAATTAACTTCATCCAATTTTTGTTTGACTCTTCTAGTCATTTCATGTTTTTTTTCTTCTAATTTCATAATATTACTCTTTAACTACAATTTTGTTTATATCAACCCCTTCTTCTATTAATTTTTTAACTATATCATCTTCGAAGTAATCTTTACTAAATTGAATATCACCTTCTGAGAAACGACCTGAACCAAATTGTTTTATCCAATCATCTTGTTCTTTTAGTATTTTTTCAAGGACATATTTTTCTTTAATATACTTTGATATCAACTGATCTCTATTAGGCACCTGAGTTTTATTACCTAAAGATAACACTTCTCTTTTTTGTCCTTTTGAATAATTAAGTTTTCCTCTTCTAAAAAAATCTTCTAAATGCATAGATTCGTGAAACAATTCTAAATCCGTAGGATTATCTCGTATCCAAATGGTTGGTGGTTTATCATTAGCATTAAAAGCTGCACCTACATTTCGGTTTTCAACTTCAAAATATCTGGTCATCCGTTTTGAACTTTTATAATGCTTAACATCTGCACCTAATTTTCTTATTACTTTTATCCAATCTTCTAGCTCTAGTTTTGTCAACCTAATCGAATCGAGATTCTTTCCAATATTATCTAAATCATCAAAAACCTTCTCAATCTGCTTCGGCTTTAACTTTTTAAGTTTAACTACACTTTTTATACCATAACGTCTTATATATAAAAATGCTTTACGGATAAAGTTAATAAAACCTGCAATACCTCATTACCGATAAAAAAGCTCAATCATTAAATATGATTGAGCCTTTATTAATCCTTTTATATTACTTATTATTCTCTACTAAAAAACACATCTATATCTACAAAACTTGTCGGTCCTGTCTGCACATAAAGCATTTCTAAAGTTTCGAAATCTGTGATTAAATATAATGAATTTTGTAGCGTAGTTTCTGTAAACCTTGTTATAATAACAGATTGTCTAGTTAAATCCCTAAGAAGATTGTCTTCTGAGAAAAATGAATTAATGTCGAATATTCTATAGTTAACCTCATCAAGCTTTTGCTTAACGCGACTTGTCATTTCTTCTTGTTTTTCTTTAATTGTCATATCCTAGTTAGTTCTTTAGAATATTTTAATCCAATGGGTATTTACTTTTCACATAATCAACTGTTTCATCTACTGTTTTAAATATTTTCTTGGAAGCAATTTGTTTATCTATATCGATAAAAACAATTTCCTTATTTTCAATTAAAATATTTATATCTATTGTCAGATTTTTCTCTATATCGTCTCCGATATAACCGCCTTTCAATAATTTTTGATTATTGTCTTCTTTAATATAAACACTATATCCTAATTGGTTAAGTCTTTTCTCTAATAAATTTAATCTATTCATCTCTAATCAATTTTAAACATTATGTTTCCACCTTGTGCCCATAGACTTTGAAAATCCTTTAAGTCTAACACAGCCTGAACACCTTTTTCAGATTGTTCAAAAATATTTTCTAATTCTACTCCTCTAATTCCATTTTCAAAGGCCTTATCTACTTCCAAAGGCCAAGGGTCTCTAATAAAGACTTCATTCCCATCTATTTTATTAACAATAATTGTATGCTTATTTGGATATCGTCCAATATTAGTAATAAACTTTTCTCCATTGGTATCAGATAGCATAGTATTAAAGTTTTTTATATCATCGATATTGTCAAAATAAGATTTTGCAAACACATTTTTATCATCAAAGATATTATTCATTGCAAGATATATATCTTTACCATCAGTACCTGATTCAGATGTTTTTGCAATAATTCTTATTTGGGATTCAGAAATTTCAATACCAAAATCATCGGCGTACCTCTTAATACAAGCGGCTGCACAAGACATCCACTCTTCTTGTTTTACCATATCTCTAGATAGTATTCTCTTGTAGTTATAAAAACCTCCTGAACCAGTTTCCAATCTCTCAAAAATTTCAAGAATTGATTTTTTTCCTAATTTTTTAAGTTTAGCTACACTTTTTATGCCATAACGTCTTATATATAAAAATGCTTTACGGATAAAGTTAATAAAATTTATAACACCTTTAGCTAAACCATACAAACCAATTAAAATAGAAACTACAGTAATAGAGTCGTATGCCATCTTATAAAACAGTTTTTCTATATTACCAGTTTCTATACTATCTTTATAATCTTTGGTTATAACCTCTATTAATGCTTTTTGAAGCTCTTTATCGGAAAATAGTTTAGCCATTGCTTCTTTAAACTTTTCCCATTCTTCATCACTCCCAAAAAACGTTGCTAATAGTTTTGCTAATTCTGGTACTGCTTTAGCAGAATTTATTAAGCCGTTGGTAACACCACAAAGCATAGCATTATCTATAGTATTTCCTTCTAATAAAGGTTTAAAGTCTTTTACTCTTGGATTCCAACGGTTTTCTTTTATTTTTAAATTCTCAGCTTTTTGTGCTGTAAAGTCAGCAGCTTTTATAGCTATATACAATGCTGGATTAGTCTCAAATACTTTTTTAAGTATTGGATCAGACGCTTTATCTCCTTCAATCTTTAATCTAAATAATGCATCTCCCAAACTGCGCTTTGTAGCATCATTTACTTTATCTTTACTGTAGATATTAAGTAACAGTTCTTGTTTTATTTTATCTAAGATAAAGTTTTCAAAATAGTTTAATGTAATTTCTTGTTGTTTGAAATCTTTGGCAACATTATCTCCTAATTGTACTCTAATAAATGACGTATCATAGTTAATAAAATCTTCACTCACTAACCAAATGTATATGGTGTCTTTTGGAGGAAATACTCTGTTTGGGTTAGATGTATCATCTATTAGTTCATAAACTTCGGTTTGAGATTTCTTAATATAAACTTCCACTTTATATTTTTCTGCTACCAAATAGTTTTCCATAAAGGCAATTACCTCTTTAGAGAACAACTTATTGTAATTAACCTGTTGTTGGGCTTGTTCTTCAATACCTAAAATATTTAGAACGAAACGCATATGGCTATGATGCGTTAAATTTCCATTAAATTTTTTCTTTACCTGCTCTGTACTTACATTGTAAGTTTTATTTTCTAGCGTATTTATGTCTGATATTTTCATAATCTATATCTTTTACTAAACCTCAGATGGTTCAGTCTTGTTATTTTCTTTTTCTGATTTTAGGTCTATGGTCTTTAAAAAGTTTTTAAAATTACTCCCAAATTTGAATGAGACATCTACAGTTCCAAATTCATCAACTTCAAAGAATACCAAAACTTCATGCTTAGCAACAGATATTCTATTTTTTCGTTGTGCTACCAGCACACCTTTAGGATAGGAATAACCAATAACCGTAATTAGCTTATCAGAATTTGTTAGAGGAAGTAATTCTCGTTTTGCTCTTCGAGAATCCTTAAAAAGTTCTGCGCCATCAAACATATAAGACCCTTTGGCACTATATGTCTTTTTGATATATGGTAAAAAGGTATTGGCAAAATCCATACTGCCGTAGTTAGACCAATCTAATTTAAATACATCGTGTGGTCTAGAGTAGAATTTTAATGCTTCCCATGAGTTTTCGTCAAATAAGTTTTCTGGACTATTATTTTCAACCGCTCCAAAAACCTGTTCAAAGCCTCTATTATTAAACTCATCGAGTTCATCTAATGTTTTAAAACTATTCATAATTATTAATATTTTGTAAAATGAGATACAAATATATTTAATATTACAAAATAATCAAACATTTTCGTAAAATAATTTGCAATTTAACAAATTAAATAATCATATGATTGATTAAAATAGCACTACACAACTTAGAGATTATACTCTATTGAGAAATGGAAAGTTTAATCAAACAAAAAACCAGTGAAATTAACTTCACTGGTTTTTTAATTTAAAATTTAGTGTAATTCTTCTTACTAAAAGAATTAATCTAAGCTAGGAATACGTAATACTTGACCTGGATAAATCTTATCAGGATCTGTAAGCATTGGTTTGTTTGCTTCAAAAATTTCAGGATACTTCATAGCATTTTCGTAATAATTCTTTGCAATTTTACCTAAAGTATCTCCACTTACAACAGTATGAAACTGTGCAACTGGCTCAACAACCTCTACAGTCATTTGGTCATCTACTGTTGCAATACCTGCTGTATTACCTACAACTAATATTACTTTTTCTCTTGTAGCTTGATCAGCAGCCATACCAGAAATTTTAGCCATATCATCATCAACAAATACAGAAAGGTCTTCTACCTGTAATTGTAAATCGTTAATCACTTGTATTAAGTTTTGTGCAGCCATTTTTTCTGCTCTCAATTCTGTTGCTTCTGCTTTTGCTCTTACTTCTGCAGCTTCCTCTTCAGTTGTTTTTCCAATTCCGAAAATTTTAGCTCCAGCGTTTTTAATAAATGAAAATAATCCCATAATTTTAATATTTGTTCTTTTGTAAAGTTGGCAAAAATCTATCTTTATTCCTATTAAACTTTAAAATTAATTTATTACTAGTCTTCAATCTTATGACACATGATTTTTCTATAAGTTACATTTTAAGTAAAAAGAAAACGCCCAGTAAAGCAAGTGCTTTATCTGAGCGTTTTGAAACTAAATAACCAACCAAAATTTAGCCTCTTTTATTTATTCTTTTATTTTCTGTCTTTTTTGTTTTTTGCTTACGCTTTTTAGGTTCTTCAGCTTGCTTGCTTGCCTTGTCTTGCGTCGTTGCATTTCTGTAATACTGTATGTATCCTCTTCCTTTAAATTCATAAACCGTGCCAGAATTTGAGTGGAACAACTCTATTGTACTATCATCAATAACGCTGAGTTCAAAGAATTCATTGTCAAAGAAATCATAATCTAATGTTAATGTTTTCAAGTACATATTTCCTGATACATCACCTACTCCATAACTTCCTGTAAAATCCCAAAAGATATTATTTGTGTTGTTTATGTTTTCATCTTGAGAGCTTCTAAACGTATCATCATTTCCACCAGATAAAAACTGTAAGTAATTCTCATTATCAAAATCGTTTAAAGCTCCAAAATTACTAGTATATGTTTTATCCCAAGCTTCATATTCTTGTAAGAAATAGTGAATATTATCATAGAATATATAATCATAGTCGAAGTTTGATTTTTGATAACCATCTAAAAAATAAGAAGTGTCATTAAAAGGATTGTATAATTCTATAGTATTGTTATCTACTTGATAGACATCAAAACTATCAAAACCATCAATGACGTGATCTACATCCAGTATCATATCGTAAGCATCATAACTTCCTATTTGCACGCCATAACCATTACCTTGACTTCCAAAACCAACTAAGTTATTATTTGCATACATACGACCATTATCAAACGTCAATGTAAATGCAGTTTGCATAAATGGTGTTTCTCCATATCCTTGAGTCGCATTAATATCTACATACCATAAATCGTAAGAATTCAATAACTGATTTAATGAAATTGAAGGCTCATCGTTATAATGTGTTTCTTCTACATAACATGATGTAAATAATGTCGCAATAAGTGCAAATACAAATAGTAATTTTAAATGTTTCATAATCTAACTGTTTTAAGGTTATTACTAAATATATATTCAAAACTTGTGCCATAAATATTATTCTTTGTGTTTAACTAAGCAAAGAAGTGCACGGAGTTTCTCTATTTTCTCTTTTTTCGCGCTAAGTCGCAAAGCTTTGCGAATTTGCGGCTTGGCGAGAATTTCTATAAATCCTCAAGCTCAGTATAACATTAGCCTTTAATTAAAACTTTCCTTATTTTTGAATTAGTAAATTGATTTAAATTCTATGAGTAATACTACAAAATATGCTGTCTTTGGTGCCGGAAGTTGGGCAACTGCCATTGTAAAAATGCTTTGCGAAAACCTTGATGAAGTTGGTTGGTATATGAGAAGTGTTTATGCAAAAGAGCATATTTTAAAAGAGAAACATAATCCAAGTTATTTAAGTTCGGTTGAATTTCATACAGAACAACTAAAACTTAGTAACGATATAAATGAAATAGCAGATTGGGCAGATGTGCTCATTTTTGTGATTCCTTCTGCTTTTATCCACGCAGAGCTAGAAAAATTAACCACAGATATTAGTAAAAAAACAATCGTTTCTGCCGTAAAAGGTATTTTACCTGAAACAGGAAAATTGGTTGGTGAGCATTTTCATGATGAGTATAATATTCCGTTTGAAAATATTGCTGTCATTGCTGGTCCTTGCCACGCAGAAGAAGTTGCTTTGGAGCGTTTATCTTATTTAACGATTTCTTGTGCAGATGCTGAAAAAGCACAAGCTATAGCCAATAATCTATCTAGCGATTATATAAAAACCAAAATCAGCGACGATATAATTGGTGTAGAATACGCTGTAATGTTGAAAAATATCTACGCTATTGCAGCAGGAATTGCACATGGTTTGGGTTATGGAGATAACTTTCAGAGTGTATTGATGAGTAATGCGATTCGTGAAATGAAACGTTTTATTAAAAAGCGTCATAAAATGAAGCGTAATATTAATAACTCAGCATATTTGGGTGATTTATTAGTAACTGGTTATTCCGTTTTTTCTCGAAATAGAATGTTTGGTAATATGATTGGTAAAGGCTACACTGTAAAATCTGCACAAATGGAAATGAATATGGTTGCAGAAGGTTATTACGCAACTAAAAGTGCCCATTTACTTAATATAGAGAACAAGAAAAAAACACAGATGCCTATTATTAATGCTGTTTATTCCATTCTTTATGAAGGGAAAGATGCAAAAAAGGTCTTTAAGAAGTTGACGGATAAGCTTGATTAATCAATTCCTGCTAAGGCAGGAATCTCATTTTTAGGCAATCAATTAATTCTGTCATTCTAGCTAAAGATTTTCGTTTTCTTTCATTGTAAATCACACTTTTTCGCTTGAAGCGATAATCTATTATTTGGTAATTCTAAACATTTATGAGATTGCCACGTCCTTTGTCCTCGCAATGACATATCTACTAGTTTTTGGATAAGTTCATGTTTGTTGCTAATTTATTATGAGATTCCTGCCTTAGCAGGAATTAGTGAACCAAAACACCACGCAACTGCATCAGAGGAATAGTCCGTAAAGCTTTTTCATTAATTGTATTCTTTCTAAACAAATAAGACTTATCAAACATTTGGTTGCCTTCAAAAAACGTGATTTTAAATTCGTTATTGAGTTCTAAAACTTGGTCTTGTAGATATTCAATCTTAGCGTAACTTCTTGCTGGTAGTTTTGCGATGGTGTGTCTCATAACAGGTGTTACTTTTTTATCATTATAACCTTTGGTTACAATTAAAACCGTTTCTAAATCTTTATCACTATTGTTAATGATATAAGCATTCCAATCTTGGGTTTTATATTCTATATGTTCTTCTTGCACAACTGCAACGTGAACATCTTTTACTTCTGGTATTTTTATGTGTTTTTTCATGTGTTTTTATCTATTGGATTTTTAGGTCATCCCGATAATTATCGGGACTGTTCGCTATGAATCATTCCTTTGGAGGATAAAACTTTGAACATGATCGTTTCATGATTTTTGTCATTTCGAGCTTGCCGAGAAATCTCAGATAGGATCGTTAAGAAAATTCCAATTAGGATTCTTTAAATTAATTAGGAATTCTTTTTTTGATCTATTCCATCTTTTTAATTGCTTTTCTCTTTTAATTGCATCTTCTATATGTAGAAAATGCTCAAAATAAATGAGATGTCTACACTTATACCTATGAGAAAAAGATTTCGAATGCGCTTCTGGATTATTGTGGTAGTAAAGTCTTTCAACTAAATTATTCGTAACTCCAATATAAAGTACCGTTTTGTTTTTATTGGTTATTATATGCATTAGTTTTTGACATGATTTTTTAAAATCTATGAGATTTCTCGGCAAGCTCGAAATGACAAAAATTATAAAGCCGATTTAAACTGCTCTAAAAACCTAACGTCATTCTCACTCAACAATCTAATATCACTAATCTGATTCAATAACATTGCAATACGATCAATTCCCATTCCGAAAGCAAAACCAGAGTATTCTTTAGAATCAATACCACAGTTTTCTAAAACATTAGGATCTACCATACCACAACCCATAATTTCTAACCAACCTGTTCCTTTGGTAATTTTGTAATCGGTTTCAGTTTCTAGTCCCCAATATACATCGACCTCAGCACTTGGTTCTGTAAATGGAAAATACGATGGACGCAATCTAATCTTAGATTTCCCAAACATTTCTGTAGTGAAATATTGTAGTGTTTGCTTTAAATCTGCAAAACTCACATCCTTATCAATGTATAAACCTTCTACTTGATGAAAGAAACAATGCGAACGTGCTGAAATAGCTTCGTTTCTATACACTCTACCTGGCGAAATGGTTCTAATTGGTGGTTTATTATTTTCCATATAACGCACTTGCACAGAACTGGTATGTGTACGTAATAAAATGTCTGGATCGGTTTGAATAAAAAACGTATCCTGCATATCTCTTGCTGGATGATATTCTGGTAAATTTAAAGCTGTAAAATTATGCCAATCATCTTCAATTTCTGGACCTTCACTAACATTAAATCCAATACGAGAAAAGATATCGATAATTTCATTTTTAACTATAGAAATAGGATGACGTGCACCTATTGCAATCGGTTCACCAGGACGTGACAAATCCCCATAAATGCCTTTATCTTCTTCTTGACTTTCTAATGCTTCTTTTAAGGTATTTACCTTAGCTTCAGCTGTATTTTTAAGCTCATTAATAATTTGTCCGAATTCCCGTTTCTGATCGTTCGCCACATTTTTTAATTCGCCATAAAACTCTTTTAATAAGCCTTTTGAACCTAAATATCTTATTCTAAAAGCTTCAACTTCTTCTTTAGATTGCGCTTTAAAAGCTTCTGCTTCTACAATGAGTTCTTTTATCTTGTCTATCATGATATCTTAATGCTGTTCCGATAGCTATCGGAATTATTTCAGTATCCTACTTATTCAAAAACGAGTGCAAATTTAGTTTTTTTTTGGTTAAAGACCTCACAGGTTCTAAAAACCTGTTAGGCCTAATCAGCTATTCAGTATATATCTAATTAATATAATCAGTTTCTACAAAATAGTTCACAATCGCTTCTTTCATCAACACACTTTGCTCACCAGCCTTGAGATGTGGTAATTGAGCCAATACTTTATAATGTGGCCAACCATCATCATCTACAAAATCGAATTCATAGAATCCATAAGGCTCTAAAACTTTACAAATAGCAATGTGCATTAAATCTAGTTTATGATCTTTCTTGTACTCACGATGCATTTGCCCAAGTTCCTGTACTCCAATAAGATATATTATAGAATCGAGATCTAATTTGTCGCCATCGGCAAATTGATTAGAGAGTTTTTCTACCACCAAATCCCAACGTTCTTTTAATTGTTCGTCTCTTGCCATATTCATTTCCTGTAAAAACGGGAATCTCTTTAATTATTAGTTCAAAGCTTAAAATTCAAGGTTTCGAGTTGTTTTTCAATTTTAACCTCAAATTCATCTTCTTTTTAAGTTTTCAAAGTTAATAAACTAAAGCATCTTGAAATGCGTTATTATTACAAAATGGTAAAATTCATGTATTTTTACCCAAACCGCTAATTGTTATGAGTATTATTGATATTATTTTAGCTGCCCTTTTATTATTTGGATTTATTCGTGGCTTATTTAAAGGGCTCTTTGTTGAAGTTGCCTCTTTAGTTGCCCTAGTTTTGGGTGTTTATGGTGCTATTCACTTTAGTGGTTTTGCTGCTGGTTTTTTGGAATCTAAAGTAGATTGGAATGAGAAAACCATCAATATCGTTGCTTTTGCCATCACTTTTGTTATTATTGTATTAACTATTGGTTTAGCAGGAAAGGCACTCACCAAACTTGCAGACTTCGCAGCTTTGGGAATTATAAATAAACTTGCAGGTGGTGTTTTTGGAGCACTAAAAATTGGATTGATTCTAAGTGTACTCCTAATTGTATTTCACAAAATGAATAATACTTTACCATTTATGGAAAAAGAAGATTTGGAAAAAAGTATGCTTTACAATCCTGTAAAATCTTTGGCTCCCATGATTTTCCCTAATTTGATTAAGAGTGAAGAAGAGCCTTCATCTGAAGAAAACGCATAGAAAAGCCACTCAAATGAATGGCTTTATAATTTATTGAGATTCTTCGCTTAGCTCTGAATGACAAATTAAAGCATTTCTACTTTTCCTGTATGTAAGCTATACACACCACCAACAATAGCAATTTCGCCATTATCTTCCATTTCTTTTAATATTTGACTTTTCTCACGAATACGATCTATAGTCAGCTTTACATTATTTTCAACCGTTTTAGCTACAAATGCTTTGTTTGAAGAATTTGCTTCACCTTTAACCTCATCTGCAGATTTTCTTACTGCTGGCATAATATTATCTAACATTGCGGTTATGTTTCCTAATTCAACTCCATCACAAGCTGCTTTAACAGCACCACAACTTTCATGACCTAATACAAGTACAAGTTTACTTTCTGCAGCTTTACAAGAATATTCTAAGCTTCCAAGAATATCTACATTTTCAAAATTACCAGCAACTCTGGCTACAAAAATATCTCCAATAGCTTGGTCCAAAACAGTTTCTACTGGTACACGAGAATCTATACAAGATAAAATTACCGCTTTTGGAAATTGTCCTCCTGTTGTTTGATTCACTAAAGCTTCATTATCTGTAGCTTGAGAATTTCCTGTTACAAAACGGTTATTACCTCTAATAAATCTTGTAATACACCTTTTGGAGTTAATGCTCCTTGTATGTCTTTTGTTATTGCTATATTTTTCATTTTATGCTGAATTTATTTCAGTATCTCATTTTTAAGATTACTGAAGTCGTTAAACTTTATTTTAATGCTTGTCTTCTACATTGTTTTTAACCCACTGCAAACAGGCTTTGAAATCTTTAAAAATGTGTTCGTTCGGAATAAAATCTGGAATAATATCAATACGTTCCATCATATAACGTGGTTGTTTTAAAAGCCCTACAAATAAAACCTCTACATTAGTCTTTTTTAATTCTTGAAGCATATCTTCCATCGCATACAAACCAGATTGATCCATATACTGCATACGTCCCAATCTTAAAATAACTGTTTTTGCAGTTTTTGGGATCTGTTCTGTTAAGGCCTGAAAATCGCTAGTAGATCCAAAGAATAAAGGGCCTTTAAGATGTTTAATAAATACTTCCTCTTTTAAATTTGAAGGAAAATCACTTTCATCTTCCCAAGCTTCTTCTTTAAGAGATTTTACGTCAGAACGCTCTGCAGTTAAATCACCTATTTTTTTCATAAACATTAAAGAGGCAATTACTAATCCAATACCTACTGCAAAGATTAAATCCCAAAACGTTGATAAAACCAATACAACTAGCATAATTAATACTTCTGAACTTAATTTAAGTGGTCCTAATTTAATGTCTTTTGGTAAGCTTGGTATCGCTTTAAGGCCTTTATAATCCATAACTCCAATACCAACAGTTATTAAAATACCAGCTAAAACTGCTGCTGGTATTTTTGATGCTACAGGAGCTAATGCAAGCATAATTACTAATAACATAATACCTGCAATCATACCTGATAGCTTAGTTTTTCCACCAGCATTAATATTTACAACCGTTCTAATTGTTGCTCCTGCACCAGGAATACCTCCAAAAACTGCCGCAATACTATTACCAATTCCTTGGCCTATTAATTCTTTATTTGGTTTATGCTTAGTTTTTGTCATATTATCCGCAACGACACTTGTTAATAATGAATCAATAGCTCCCAATAATGATAACGCAAGTGCTGTAAATATGTAAGGTGTTATACTTCCCAAACTGAAGTTAGAAAACATTTCTAATCTTGGAACAGGAATACCACTTGGAATTTCTGAAATTGGTACATAACCTAAATTAAACCCATAAGCAATTCCAGACATCACTATCAGTGCAACAAGCGTACTGGGAACTACTTTTGTTATTCGTTTAAATCCATAAATAATAAATATGGTTCCTAAAGCTAATAACACTTCTAACCATTTAATATTTTTTAAGGCTCTAGGTAACACTTTTAATGCTCCTAATGTACCTGAAGCTTCTTTAGCAGCTAAAGTTTTAGATTCATTTAAAATTTGCTCTGGTGTAATTTTACCAGCTCTATCAATTGTCTCCTTAAAATTTTCTAGAACCAAAATGCCTTCACCTGCTTCTTCTTTTAGAATATTTTCAAGAATTACCTCTTCAGCTTGTGGTTTAAATTTTTCGACAAATGCCTCATCTTCTTTAGGGTAATATCCTAAAGAAGGTAGTATCTGTGTTAATAAAATTATAACACCTATGGCGGTCATAAAACCAGAAACTACTGGATAAGGAATATATCTAATGTATTTTCCTATTCCAATAAGTCCTAAACCTATTTGTATTAAACCTGCCAATAAGAACACTGTTAAAATAGCAGGTAATGCTTTTTCTACACTACCATCATTTGCAGCAACAATACCAGCAATAATAACCATACTTACAGCTGTCATTGGTGCTGTTGGTCCAGAAATTTGTGTGGCTGTTCCACCAAAAAGTGCGGCAAAGAAACTAATAAAAATTGCACCATAGAGTCCAGCTTCTGGTCCTAAACCTGAAGATACTCCAAAAGCCAAGGCTAAAGGTAATGCTACAATTCCTGCTGTAATACCTCCGAATGCATCTCCTTTGATATTTGAAAATAAGTTCTTCATAGTTCAGTTTTTGGTGTTTTTCTATGTTAGCTTAAATTTATAAAAATTAACCATTTAAAATTCAACTTTAATTAGAAATTTACAAAAGCTATCAAATTAATTTGATCTCTCCCTGAGTTTTCAAAAAATTGATTCATATAACCTAGTTCTAATCTAAGGTTTTTAGAAAATTTATATCCTAAACCTCCATATACTCTATTTCTATCAAACACAGATGATTTTGTATTTAAAAATATCTCGTTATACATAGATAGATATAAAGGATTTTTTTCGCCTTCTTTGTATTGCAATGGAATATTAATCCCTAAAAAGTAGCGCAACCGCAGTTTAAAATCGTCTTCTACAAATCGTTGTTCAAATCTATAGCGATGAGTTAAACCTACTTTACCAACTTTTTGTTTTGTTGTAAATTGCTGAAAAATACGATGCTCATTTACAGATACTTTATCATCGGAATCACCAATATAGTTTTCGGATAAAATATAACCATAACCCAATAATAAATTACTATTATTTGTAATGTTATAACCCAATCCTGTACGTAACAACAACTGTTCTAAATCTCCAACAGCATTGTAGTTTCTATATTGTACTTCGTTATGGATGTTCCACTTTTCATTAAGTTTTTTATTCCCAATGTATATTAGCCAATTACCAAGATTACTATCTTGAGCTTGAGTTTTGTTTGGAATTAAATAAACTGAAACTAATATTAAAAAAGAGACTGTTTTTATAGCCTTTAGCATATTATAATGAGTTTTACTTTCAAGATAAACTTGAAAATATTTTGTGATTTGGCTTAAGCAAGCCTTAATAAACTGTTTATAATATATGCTGTTCGGGAGGTGGTGAAATTAAATTAAGATGCGGCTTAGGATAGGTTTTAAAAGTATATCCTATAAGGAAAACATTAGTTTGAAGAGCGAGCTGATCTTCAGAAAGTTCTAAGCTGTTTTCAATAAGAAGTTTTACGTTTTCACTTTCCTCCTCTTCTTCACCAATGCCAAAGAAACAAGAAATATCTACAGAATCATCAAAAGATGTAATGATTGTAGGAGCCGATATCATTGCCATGAATAATATGGTAAAAAAAATAGCTACTCTATATTTTGTGCCTTTTTGCATAAGCGTCAAATATAAGATTAAGAAACTTACAAACTGTTAAATATTGTCTAAAAATCCTTTAGCAATTTAATGTCTTTAGACGGAATCCAACCTGTAGAATTATCGGATAATTTGATTTTTTTCCAATCGTTATAAGTTTCAATGACTTGAACTTTGGTGCCTTCATGAAGTCTAAATACTTCCTCTGAAGTTTTATTAGCTTCAGATTTCACTCTGCTTTCTTGAGCAAAAATAATAGCAGGATTATCTTTTTTATCTAAATTATCCTTTTGAAATGCCATAGCCATAGAAAAACAAGCTATAAATAAACTTATTATGCTTGTTACAAAAGCAATTCGTTTTTTAGAAGACGTATAAGAGAAATGATATGCTAAAAATATAAGCACAAACAAAAGCACAGCTCCTACTGTTATTTTTGCCCATGTATCTGTACTAAATGTGTTAACACTGTTTTTTACAATTCTAGAAAATCCAACATCTGGAACTTTCTCAATAGCATCAATCGTCATATTTTGTGCAAAAGCCAAATTGTTTTGTATCTCTTTATCATTAGGCTCTAATTGCAATGCTTTTTCGTAATAATAAATGCTTGGCGCAATGTTATTGAGTTTGTAATTGGTATTACCTAAATTAAAATATAACTCAGCCGAATGCACATCTGATTCTAAAATAGACTCATACTTATCAACAGCTTCTGCATATTTACCGTCGTTGTATAAGGCATTAGCTTGCTCAAAAGCTTGGTTATTTTGAGTAAATCCAAACAGACTAAAACAATACATAAGTATAATTGCGAATGCTCTCATATTATCTCAGTTGTTTATCTATTAATGAAATTGTTTTTGCTGCCTTGTCATAATCGTTCTGCATGGTTACTTGTGTAATTGGTGTGTAACGTGCTAATTCGCAATTCTCTAAAATTGAAATAAAATCTAAAACCACAGCGTTTTCAACATTGCGTTCTGCTAATAGGTTTTCAATTTTTTCTTTATTAAAATCACTAGTTTCAATAGTTAATTTTGCTTTTAAATAATTATGAAGTGCTTTTTCTAAAGCTAAATAAAATGCTTCTTTTTTACCTAGTGCTTTTTTAGCTACGCTTAGGTATTTTTTAGCCAAGCGATCTGCTTTTCTTGTACGATTACCTTGTACATCTGCATCTCGTTCGTCTTTCTTTCGTCTTACAACTATTGCTAACGGAATCGCTAAAAATGGTAACAACACCAATGACCAAAACCCTTTTGACTTAAAAAATGGCTCTGTTTTTATACTCGACCAATTAGATGCCGTTTTTATAAATGCAAATGTATTAGTGTTTGCATTCACAGCTTGCTTTACACCAGTTGCAGAATTTTCATTAGTTTTAGTTGCAGCAGTTGGTCCTTCTAATACGTTAATTACAATCTCGTCTGACGTGATGCGCTTATAACTTTCTGTTGCAGTATCAAAATATGAAAATGATATGCTAGGCACAGGATATTTCCCTCTATATTGAGGAACAATAGTGTAAGTATCCGAAATATTGCCTTGCATGCCGCCCAAATTAGTACGCACATTCTCTTTGTGTTCTGGTTCATAAACCTCTAATGAACTCGGAACGGTTAATTTTGGTAATTGAAATAACTTTAGGTTACCTTTTCCCGCAACTTCTATTTTGGCTTGAAGCGATTCCGTTGCATTCAACTGTGTTTTAGAAGTGGTAACTTTAAATGAGAAATCGCCAACAGCTCCTTTAAAATCTGCAGGTTTCCCTTCCTCTGGCAAAGGCTTCACATTTATAGTTCTACTTCCGGCTGTAACCACTTTAGGAACTTTGGTCATTAATTGTCTTCCAAAAATATCACGTCGGTTTGATGGTATTTCTGCAGTTATATCCATTACTAGCGGTTCTATTTTTAAAGACCCTGTTTTTTGAGGATATAAGACGGTTTTTCTTAAAACTACATATCTATATTCTGCTCCTTTATAAGTGCCAGTTTGAATATTAAGACTTTTAATTTCTATATTCTGGCTCCAAAAATCATTGAATCTAGGAATTTCTTTTTCCCTCCAATTACTACTCACGCCAATTTCTGGCGAAACATATAATTTATAAATAACTGTTATTGCTTCATTCAAAAATGGATTTGCCTTAGATACCTCAGCAACTAAATGAATATTTTCTGACGCTAGGTCTGACGCTGCAGCATTTCCATTTGGTTTATTAACAGCTGCTGTAACATTAATTGCTATTGGAAATGTTTTGTACGTTTCACCATCTATCTCAATAGTGGCTTGTTTAATGGTGAACTTTCCGCGTTTTTTGGGTGATAAAAAATAACTATAAGTTTTGGAGTAAGAACGTTTTCCGTTTCTAGAATAATTACTCACAGAGGTGTTGGGTCCACCAACCACATCAAAATCTGCAAAGCTTGGTGGTACAAAATTGTCTCCGTCTTTATTCATTTTGAAATCGATACGTAAACGCTCGTTAATACCCAGTTTCTTCTTACTGACTTTGGCTTCAAATTTTACTTGTGCTGAAGCAACACTAGTTGCAAGTATTAAGAATAATATTGATATGTAATTTTTGTTATTCATATTTGTTATTGACGATTCTCACTCATTTAAATCAAAAATCGTAATTCGTATTATACCTACAAGGTTTTAAAACCTCGCAGGAAACTGTAAACTCTCCCAACAGAGTAAGCATCTACCAACTAAACACTAGCAATTAACTTACCAATCTTTCTCTGTCCTAACCTTAGCTCCTTTTTGTTTTTCAGCATTCATCTTTTCTTGAACCTTCTGTTCTTGATTTTGCATGGCCTCCAAAATATTCTTCATCTGCTGAGGAGACATTTGTCCAGGTTGTGGCTTAGACTTTTGATTTTTATCTTTTTTATCCTTATCGCCTTTTCCATCATCCTTTTTATCGTCTTTTTTATCGTCTTTTGGTTTTCCATCCTCATCTTCATCTTTATCTCCATCTTTTTTATCTTGGTCTCCTTCGTCCTTTTTATCTTTGTCCTCTTTATTTTCGTCTTCCTTCTTCTGTTCGTCTTCCTTATCTTTTTCTTCTTCTTTGTCCTTGTCTTCTTTATCATCTTCGCCTCCACCATCTTCTTCTTGTTGGTTAGCGCATTCTTTTGCTAAGGCATAATTATAACGTGATTCTTCGTCATTTGGATTGTTTCTAAGCGCATTTTTAAAAGCTTCAACCGCTTCCTTGCATTGCTTATTTTGCATTAAAATATTACCAATATTATGGAATGCTCTGTGTTTTTCATCTTTAGAGGCAGCATTTTTTGCAGCTTCTTGACTTCTAAACAACGCTTCATCAAAACTGCCTTTTCTAAAATAAGAATGCGCTAAATTATAAGCTCCAACAGCCTTGGTTGGTGCTTCAGAAATGGCTTTTCTATATTCCATTTCAGCTTCTATATAATTATCTTCTCCAACTAATTCATTAGCATTATAAACAAAATTGGTTGCTTTATTTTCGGCTTTTAATTGTGCTTCGATGTCTTGAGAAAGCCCGAAGCTTCCTATTATAAGCGTGATAAGTAGTATATAAAATTTCATGTGTTTATATTTATTGTTTATGTAATGTCACATGCTGTTCGCAATTAATAATTCCTTTATCTGATGAAAAGTTTAATCTGCTCGATTCATGTTATTTTCTATTAAGTTACTAAAGCCATTGCTTACTTAGCGTTAAAATAATTCTAAATATTTGCTTCGTTAAATAAATTCAACTTCTTTAACCAAGCTGTTTTTCGTTCTAGGAAAAATATTTCTATGAATAATAATAAGATTCCTAAACCAAGAAACCATTGAAATTGATCTTTAAAATCTGCGATTTGTTTGGACTCAAATTCTTGTTTATCCATTTTATCTAACTCGCTTTTAATGGTTTCTACAACTTTGGCTGTATTACTTCCATTAATGTAAACTCCATTAGCTTCTGCTGCAATATCTTTTAATGTGGTTTCGTCTAAACGTGTAATTACAGTTTCGCCTTTGTTGTCTTTCTTATAATTTAGAATCACACCATTTCGTTTTATTGGAATTGGACCACCTTTAGTGTTACCAACTCCAATAGTTAAAATTCTAATGCCTTGTTCATTGGCTTCTTCGGCAATATCTAAGGCTTCTCCATCGTGATCTTCACCGTCTGAGATAATAATTAAAACCCGATTGGCTTGCTCCTCATTATCATAATATGTTTTTGCTAATTGAATGGCTTCACTGATTGCTGTTCCTTGTGAGGACAACATATCTGTATTCATATTTTGTAGAAACATTTTTGCCGACGCATAATCTGTTGTAATAGGTAATTGCGGAAAAGCTTTACCAGCATAGGCAATAATTCCAACACGATCGCTCGCTAAACTATTAATGATTTGGGTTACTAATTGTTTTGATTTTTCTAAACGGTTTGGTGCAATATCTTCTGCAAGCATACTTTTTGAAACATCTACTGCGAATACAATATCTACGCCTTGACTTCTAACGGTTTCTAGTTTTGTTCCAATTTTAGGATTTACTAATGCTAAAGACAAACAAGCAAAAGCACCACAAAGCACTAACACTTTTAAAATACTTTTAAATACCGATTGGTTTGGACTCAAACGATTTAATAAACCAGAATCGGCAAATTTTTTCTGTGCAGAGCGTCTCCAAATTTGAAGTAATATAAACAACAGAATAATTACTGGAATTACCAGCAACGTCCAAAACCATATTTTTTCATCGAGTCTAAACAAAGCTTCTAAATTTTGTATGTCGCAATAATAATTCTATCAATAATAATAGTCCAGCTAATAACACTAATGGTCTATATTTTTCTTCATAATTGTAGTATTTCTTTTCTTCAACTTCGGTTTTCTCAAGCTTATTAATTTCCTTATAAATTTCGGCAAGTTTCTTATTATTTGTTGCTCTAAAGTATTTTCCACCTGTTTCTTTAGCAATCTCTTTCAATAATTTTTCATCAATTTCTACTTGCTGACGACCATATCTAAACGAACCGTTAGGATTAATACCAATTGGCGACAATGCCATTCCGTTGGTTCCTAAGCCAATGGTGTATACTTTAATGCCATATTCTACAGCGAGTTCACTAGCTATTTTAGGATCTATAAACCCAGAATTATTAACACCATCTGTTAATAAAATAATGACTTTACTTTTTGCTCTACTATCTTTTAATCGGTTTACAGAAGTTGCTAATCCCATACCAATCGCTGTTCCGCTTTGTATAATAGTATTGTATTTAATATCTCTTAGTGAGCGTTGTACTATAGACTTATCACTTGTAATTGGTGTTTTGGTGTACGCTTCGCCTGCATATTCCACCAAACCAATACGATCATTTGGTCTGCCATCAATAAAATCTGCTGCAACTTCTTTTAATGCATCTAATCTGTTTGGTCGTAAATCTTTTGCCAACATACTTGCAGAGACATCAATAGCCATAACAATGTCTATGCCACGAGTGGTTTTTGATTTTGTAGAAACATCAACCGTTCTTGGTCTTGCCAAAGCTGTAATTAATAAGCCTAAAGCAATTAAACGCAAAGCAAAAAGCAGATGTTTGAATTTTGCCCAAAATGAAGATGTGCCTTTAAATCCTTTAATGCTAGATATCTTTAGTTCTGCTGTTTGTTGGTTATGTTTAAGAACGTACCAAACTATGGCTATTGGCAAAAGCAATAATAACCAGAAAAATTCTTTATTTAAAAATTCTATAGTGTCCAACATCATTCTTTCTCTTCTTCTTTCTCTTCCGTTTTAAGTTCTATGGAATCTACAATACGTTGTATCATTTCATTCGCATAAACATCGTCTTTAGGCCAAGTAATTATAATCTGTTGCAGTACATTTTCATTTGAAAAACATAATAATTGATACTCAGCATCAATAGCGTAATTTGTCTTAACATCTTTAAGAGTTAGCGTACCAAATGTTTTTAAACCTTCTGCCTCATTAGGTGTTGTAAACTTGTCTGTCTTAACTGTAATATTAGTAGCACCTTTAGTTTCAAACCCTTTGATAGTTGCCTCTGAAACTTTAACTAAATCAAACGTAGGATTTTCTGTTTCTTCTGTTTGCGGTTGTTGCTTTGGTACTTTTAGAGTCGTTGTATTTATAACTACACTAAAAACATCTAACATAGTACCATAAGCAAAGGTGGTCATTTTCATTTGTTCCTTAGCTTCATCAGGAATAGAAGAATCAACACGTTTTAAGACCTTTGGTGTTTCTATCCAAACAGGTGGAAAACCATAAGCACTTTCTACCCAATTACCTTCTAATAGTTCTTTATTTTCATGACCAATTAGAGTATCTTTTACATAACTGAAACCATATTTAAGTCCAAAACCAATAAAAGTAGCAATGATTAAGAACACCGAAATAGCAACCGTAATCCAGATTTTTCTACGCTTCTTTTTACGTTCTTGTTCTTCTTTATATTTTTGGTTTAATAATTTTTCCTCCTCTGTTGGTTCTGGCAAACTTACTTTTACATGATCTATCGCCTTATCAATAGTAGATTTGTCCATTTCAGCCAATGCAGTATCTGGTGCAGATTTTGCAAACTTTACCAAATCGGCACGTTGTAAGATGGATTCAATATTTTTTATAGTGTCTTTTGATAAATCTACTTGATTGCCATCTTTTAATAAATTTAGCCTGTTTATCAATTCTGAGGTTGTACTCTCTAAGGCACGATCGTAAACTTTTTCGTCTAAATATTTCCGGATGATAAAGGTCAATTCCGAATAATATTCCTTTACCTCAGCACGCATTAAATACTGACTTTCATCTAGTTTTGATAATGCTAATTTTGCACGATCATAAGGTGGTAATAAAGCTATTTGCTCTTCTTTTGTTAATGGTTTTTTTCGCCATATAAACCAATACAATAGAAATCCAACGACTGCAATTGTTAGCAAAGCAATTAAGAGCCATTTCCACCAATTGCTTCCACTTTTCTCTACTTCTATAATAGGTTTTATATCGTAAAGCTTCTGTTTTGTGGTATCAACTTCAATAGTATTTACAGTAACTTTTAAGGAATCTGTAAAAAACGGTTTGTCTCCAATTATTATTTTTTGTCTTGGAATGGTATAGACACCAGAATCGAATTGTGTGAGTTTATAAATTCTAGATAATAAGAACTTCGCATCTTTTTTAGTGGTATCAATTTTTAAAGCTTCTACAGCTTCTAAAGGCATAAAAGTTTGTCCTTCTGGAAACACAACTAAAGCTAAGGAATCTGCTTCAACTTTAATTTTATAGTTAATTTGCTCACCGATTCTAATTTTTGTAGTATCGATTTCGGATGTGACTTGGGAAAAAGAAACCAAAGAGAAAAGAAAAAAGAAAATAGAGCATAGACCGAAGACGTTCCGATAGCTATCGGAAGACCGAAGACGGAAAATCAAAGTTTCATTATTCATAAATCTAAAATCGTTAATCATAAATCGTTAATCTATTATCCTCTTCTTTTAAAATAACCTAACAGTTTCTTTACGTAACTTTCGTCCACACGACAATCTATAACACCTGCTCCAGATTTGGTAAAGCTATCTTTAAAATAATTGACCTTCTCGTTATAAAACTTGCTGTAATTCTGTCTTACTTTTTTAGATGCTGTGTTTACTAACATAAACTCGCCTGTTTCTTCATCTTCCATTTGCACCATTCCTATATTTGGAATTGCTTCTTCGTGTTTATCGTAAATTCTGATGCCTGTAATATCGTGTCTGCCAGATGCAATTTTTAGATTTTGCTTGTAGTCGTCTGCAATAAAATCCGACAACACAAAAACAATCGCTTTCTTTTTCATTACACTAGACAAAAATTTTAATGCTTCTGCAACGTTTGTTTGTTTGCTTTTTGGTTTAAACTCTATTAATTCTCGTATAATTCTAAGTACATGAGAACGTCCTTTTTTTGGTGGAATGTAAAGTTCAATTTCATCTGAAAATAAAATCAGACCAATCTTATCATTATTCTGTGTTGCTGAAAACGCTAATGTTGCTGAAATCTCAGTAACAATTTCGTCTTTAAACTGATTTTTTGTTCCAAATAGTTTACTTCCTGACACATCTGCCATGAGCATCATAGTGAGCTCACGTTCTTCTTCAAAAACTTTAATGTGCGGCTGATTGGTTCTTGCTGTTACGTTCCAGTCAATATTTCTTACATCATCTCCAAATTGGTATTGGCGCACTTCAGAAAAAGTCATACCACGACCCTTGAAGGTTGAGTGATATTCTCCTCCAAATATGTGATCAGACAAACGACGTGTCTTAATCTCTATTTTTCGTACTTTTTTTAGAAGTTCTTTAGTATCCATTTTTTTCAGTTTGCAGTATGCAGTCTTCAGTTGGCAATCAATAAAATCAGTATTCGAGTAAGTTACTGAATACTGATGTGCTGAAAACTCATTTATGGTACTTCGATTTCGTTTACAATCTTATTGATAATATCTTCTGAGGTGACATTCTCTGCTTCGGCTTCGTAAGTAATTCCAATTCTGTGACGCAAAACATCGTGTACTACAGCTCTCACATCTTCAGGAATAACATAACCTCTTCTTTTTATAAAGGCATAACATTTTGCAGCAGTTGCTAAATTGATACTACCACGAGGCGATGCTCCAAAAGAAATTAATGGTTTTAAATCAGCTAGTTTATATTTTTCAGGGTAACGCGTAGCAAAAACAATATCGAGAATGTATTTTTCTATTTTTTCATCCATGTACACTTCTCTAACTGCTTCTTGCGCACTTAGAATTTGTGCTATAGAAACAACAGCGTTTACTTTTTCGTAAGTTCCTTTTAGGTTGGCTCTTACTATTTGTTGTTCATCATCTATAGTTGGGTAATCAATAACTGTTTTTAACATAAAACGATCCACTTGTGCTTCTGGTAAAGCATAGGTTCCTTCTTGCTCTACAGGATTCATAGTTGCCATTACTAAAAATGGTTTATCTAAAATAAAGGTCTCGTCTCCAATAGTCACTTGCTTTTCTTGCATCGCTTCAAGCAAAGCAGATTGCACTTTTGCTGGTGCTCTGTTAATCTCATCTGCTAATACAAAATTGGCGAAGATTGGTCCTTTTTTAATAGTGAAATCATTTTCTTTCATATTAAAAATCAACGTACCAACAACATCTGCTGGTAATAAATCTGGTGTAAACTGAATTCTACTAAAACTAGCATCAATCGCCTTTGACAGCGTATTAATTGCCAATGTCTTCGCTAAACCAGGAACACCTTCTAATAAAATATGACCTTGACCTAATAAACCAATGAGCAAACGCTCTACCATGTGTTTTTGTCCAACAATAACCTTGTTCATCTCAAAGGTTAGTAAGTCTACAAATGCACTTTCTCTTTCTATCTTTTCGTTAATTGATTTAATATCAACTGTACTCGTTTCTTCCATTATTTAAGGGTTTATACCAATATTAAATTAAAATAAGCTTCATAAAACGCACCTTTTTCCTTTCTACTTCAACATAAAAAGAAACCGTAACCAAAGACTATGCTTTATTTTTCTATTTCGGATAAAGAAAAAAATCATCTTTTTATTTGAAGCCAATTTCAAATTAAAATTGGTTTAAAAACAAAACTTCGTTTAGAATCTTTATCAACGTGCAAAATGTTAAAATTATTTGTTAGTTGCTGTTAACAATTGGTTAAAAAAAAGAGGTCGTCTAAAAAGTAATTTTTAGGCGATTTTCTTTTTGGTTAAATTTAGTATGTTAAAATAATTCTCAATATTTAGGGTAAAAGACCTAGAAAAGAAAAAGGGAAGTTAATTTATATAGCTA
>Ga0209633_10000499_pt1 | contig 45385 bp, 41 predicted proteins | sample Cruoilmetagenom1_FD_187290 | JGI IMG/M metagenome (GOLD analysis project Ga0209633, IMG submission 187290) | Oil polluted marine microbial communities from Coal Oil Point, Santa Barbara, California, USA - Sample 1 (SPAdes) (version 2) | ecosystem: Environmental > Aquatic > Marine > Oil seeps ... | reverse complement strand
CCTCAAGACTCCAGAGGAGGCATTCTGGGAGAGATTGCCTGAGGGAGCATTTGAGTCTGAAGGAGTAATGGAGGTTGTAAGAGTAGAGGTGATAGGATGATAAAGAAGAGAGTTAATAGGAGAGGAGTGTATGTGGGAAATAATAACAGGACTATACAAGGAGTACCTCCGATCCGAAAACCTTAGATATGATGGCGGGTATAAAGGACCATGAAGTTTATGGCCATCATCTTAGGGATGGTGCTGGTTCTCCCCGTTCTGGGAGCGTCTATCGCTACGGGACAAGCCATCTATGTCGAAAAAAGTATAACGCCACCGGGCCAGCCCTCTTCTGGTCCTGGCGGTTCAGAGTATCTCTATGATGAGGTTGTAGAAACTGCTTATGGAAAGGGGGGAAAAAAATACTGGGTATTTGAGCCCAGTAGCCACGTAGAGGGTAAGCCCGAGTCCGCCCCGGTGATAGTTCTTCTTCATGGCTGGTTGGGCGTGCACCCTCGCAACCAGAAGGGATGGATAGATCATCTCGTTAAAAAGGGCAACATCGTCATCTTCCCAAAGTACCAGATGCTCTGGACTCTTGGAAAACACTTCATACCAAACGCCATCAGTGCGATAAAAGATGCATTTGAACGCCTGCAGGGCAAACAGCATGTAACTCCAGATCTTGACAATTTTGCAATTGTGGGATATTCGATGGGCGGCGTGATCGCCGCAAACGTGGCTGCTCTAGCCAGCTCCGTGGGGGTGCCTCAACCAAAAGCTGTCATGTGCATTCAGCCAGGGGGGACCCAGAGTGCGAAACTGGAGGATTTGAGTGCAATTCCCGGGAACACGCTTCTCCTTTCCGTGGTGGGCGATAGGGATACAACTGTTGGAGATAGGGATGCTAAAGCGATATTCTACGGGGCGGATAATATACCTCTCAAAAACAGAGACTTCGTGATCGTTCAATCTGATGGGCATGGTACTCAGGCTCTGATAGCGGACCATTATGCCCCAGGGTGCCCTAAGAATTCAGGGTCTTCAGGTAAGGGCGAAACCGATGCTCTGGACTACTATGGTTACTGGAAGCTTTTCGATGGGCTGTACAACGCCGCTTTCTACGGCGAGTACCGGGAATACGCGTTAGGAAATACGCCGGAACAGCGCTACATGGGAGAATGGAGCGACGGCACTCCTGTAAAGGAGTTGATAGTCATAAATGACCCTTAAAGACATTTCATCGTGGTGAGGTTCTCCACAGAAGTTATAGGTGAACATCTGTGGTAAAGCTCAGGTTGTTCCCAGGGTGGACCGTAAAATTCGAGTCATAGGGGCCTTCCGTAAGCATCAAATCTCACTCGATTAGCCTACCTATCACGTTCTCCAGGACTGCGCTCTGGGTTACACCTGAGCAGCGGTATCGTACATATCCCTCCTCATCGATAACGAACACCGTAGGGCACGATATTTCAGCCATATAACTATCGACTGCCTCTTCTGTTGATTTGGCAAAGACCCAATCTGCCCCTATGCTACTCCTGTACTCTCTCAAATCCTCACAGCTCTCATTTAATCCCAAGATCTCCCCTACGCCCAAAGAGATTATGGTGACATTCTCACCGTACCTTTCCTCGAGATTCTTAAGATTCTTAATCTGGGCGTCACAAGCCAAACATCCTATTCGCATGAACTCCAAGACCACGATGCCTTCAAAATCCGAAAGGTTGAATTTCTCACCATCCACACCCCTTAACGTAAAATCTGTAGCCTCCTCCTTGATTAACTCTGGCTCCATCCCCTTTCCATGTGCAATTATACTCTGATTTCCGCCATCGCTATCCATGAGACACATGCTGAATAACAACAACTCATTTATCTGAGATACATAGACTATCCTTGAACCATCCAGGCTGTAAGAGTACGAAGTGTAGAATGTCCCATCATCTTCGGTCAACCTTCGCTTGTTTGCACCATCGACACTAATGCCCCATATGTTAAGTCCCGCTTCATAAGATGAGTATATTATTCTATTGCTGGTAGAGCTCCAAACGATGGGCCCTCCTTCGAACTGCAAATCATCAGATAGCTCCCTTTGATTAGAGCCATTTGCATCAGTAATCCATATCCTTGAGTTCGATGGGCCGGGCTTGCGTATCGCAAATGCTATTCTTTCACCATCGGGACTCCATGCCGGCGCTATACTGTAATTCTCATCTTGAGTTAGTTGGAACCTCTTCCCGCTTTCTATCTCTATAACGTTGACATAGGGCCAAAGATAATATCCTGCCATTTTACTTCCCGACTCAAAGGCTAGATATTTACCATCTGGGCTGAAAGTGGGCATAAGCTCCATGCTCGTATCTTCTGTTAACCATTCACTATTTCCATCCATATCAACAAGCAAAATATCGGTGTAGTCCCCTCTCCCCGCAACATATGCTATGCTCCTACCATCGGGGCTCCAGGCTATCCTGTTCATCGAACCAAAAGGATTCATCAATGGTCTTAGAGATTCTCCCCTTACCAGCTCCTTCTCCTCAACACCGTCTGTTATGCATAGACACTCATTTCTTTCCGGCAGATAAGATAGATAAGCTATTTTCTCACCATCTGGGCTCCACGCGGGATTCGCCTCTCCGCTACCATTTGTTATCTGTTTCTCCTCACTGCCGTCCACACTCATTACCCATATGTGCGCTTCTGATCTATTATCGTAGAGTACCACCTTCTGGTAGGCTATCCATCCCCCGTCAGGGCTAAAGGTGGGCTCCAGATACAACTCAGCCATGGTTTCGTCATTACCCGTATTTGTTAGTGAAGGTACGCCCGTTGTGGAAACTACGCCAATCTGTGTGTGATAAGTATTATCCTCTATATTTGCTTGGCTCAGTACGAAAGTTATTTGCCCACCGGGTGAGAGTGTGATGCTGCCGGGTGTTTTTATGTTGTAGACATCCTCAGGTGTAATTGGTCTTTTTCCCTCTTGACCTAAAACAACTGCTAAATCTAGGGGTACTAACGATACAACGAGCACGACCACAACTGCTGAAATCCATCTTTTCATTTCACACCTTCAGATAACTATCGAACCAGTTTATCATCCTATCTGTACGATCGATGAAATTTTCGCCTGTTGAGAGTATGCCATGCCCCTCATCAGGATAGCGGATCAAAGCAACGCTCGTATCGGTATTTTTGATAATGCCTATCACCATCTCTTCCGCTTCTTCAATAGCTGCGTTTAGATCTCGTACACCATGGATGAATAGTGTAGGCGTGGTAACGTTCTCCACATAGGTTATCGGCGAGCATTTTTCGTAAACATCTGGATTCTCCTCTGGAGAGTCATTCAATGCCCAATCCAGCCCTATATCCCCAAAGTTGTCTAAAATAGTGTTATACCATCGCGTAAGATTGCTTATGCCGGCATCGCTCACAGCGGCCTTAAACCGATCCGTATGGGTGATCATCCAGTTTGTCATGTAACCGCCATAACTGCTGCCGGTAAATCCCAGACTATTCTCATCAACCCATCCCTGTTCGATCAGGTAATCTATACCATCCAGAAAATCGCCAGAATCATTTATCCCCCATGCCCCTCTTATCGCTTCAGCGAACTCTCTATCATAGCCAATGCTCCCTCTCGGATTGATCCATGCAACTCCATAACCATGAGCGGCCAAAACCTGGAAATCAAAGCCGCCATAAAGCTGCAGGGTGTTCCACCAGACGAAGTGAGGCCCCCCATGCGCTTCCATAATTAACGGGTATTTTTCTCTACCTTCGGGTTTCAGATACCATCCCTGTATCGGCGTGCCGTCGCTGGCGTTAAACCAGAATTCCACCGGCTCCAGCAATTTCACCTCTTCCATGAAGGCATCATTAAGGTTGGTTACCTGCATTTTCGTCTCGTTTTCAAGATTGTATATGTACACCTCTGTCGGCCTATCGACATCTCCAGATGTATAGGCTATTAACTCATCTTTAACATCCATAGTTGGGATTACAATCGTCTCTTTTTCTCCAACAGTTATTCGTTTCACGCTTTTGTTTAGAGAAGTTTCGTAGATGTCCTCAGTGCCTTCATTCTCCGCCCTGAAATAGATTTTATCATTAGATGACCATAAGGGCCACCATGAAGAGCGATCGAAGTCGGCAGTTATTTCGTATCCGTTTCCGTTAACGTCAACAGCCCATACCTCCATCCATTTGAGCACATTGATGTCTAAATAATTGTAGACCAGCCAATCGCCATCCGGAGACCAATTCATCACAAGCTCAATGCCTGGCTGATCGGTTAACTGTTTTTCCTCTCCATCAGGTGTTACGACATACACATCTGACTCACTCGCATAATCTCCTCTCATGAAGGTGATGTATTCACCGTCTGGAGACCAGCATGGGAAAGAGTCTGTTTCTTCACTGTCAGTCAACCTTTCAGTAGTATTGGTATCGAGAGCCCATACGTAAATATCATCCTCATCTGAAAGGGCTATCATCTCGCCGTCAGGGGACCACTCAAACAGGGCAACATTATCTACTGACGTGACCTGTTCAGTTGTGCGTAGGTCGAGATCCAGTAGCTGAAGATTACCGTCAGCGACATAAACGATAAACCGACCATCGGGTGACCACTGCGGCCATAGTGACCATGTAGGTTGGGATTCGGACATGCTTATCTTTTCTATAGTCATATCCCCCAAATGCAAGATGGACAGGCTCTGATCCATGATGGACCAATACGCCAGCTTGCCATCTGATGACCATGCATAGGAGAGATCCCAGGGGCCGGGCGATTGCCACTGAAAATCGCCATCCGAAGATGAGACGCCTATGTAATAGTGCCATCCTTCCTCATACATCTGCGTTATCTGGTAAGCGACCCATTCACCGTTTGGGGATATAACGGGACTTGAAGGATTTCTCAGCAGATATGCATCTTCGGGAGTAATCGGCCTCTTCTCCTCCTGCGCTAAACTGGCAGAATTTGGTATACCTAAAGAGAATGCAACAAGTACTACCATGACTGCTGAAATCAACCCACTCACCCGCTCAACCCTCGCCATAAGGGGATTTATAGCATTTCTGCAATATAAAGATTGTTGTTCCTTATTCCTTGTACTATGAGGAATAAAGAAATCCACTTTTTTTTGGAGTATCTTTTTATATTATGAGAAGAGCTAATTCTCTTTATCTAAATATTTGATGGTGAAATCTTTATTCCCCACTATAAAGATCGTATTTAGATCCCTGTTCATGCTTGAGACTCGCGATTATAACCTTTCTCCGTCATGAAGGGCTAAGAGCGGAGGTGTGCGTAGTAGCACTGGCCAAATGACAAACCACCATCCCCTGATGGCACTTCCCGATTCACCAGAAATTTTAGACCGTTGTTTTTTACCGTTTTTTCCATGGCGAAACTCATCGGCTCGTTGTAGGCCACCCCTCCCGAGAATCCTATTGCTTTAACCCCCTCTTTTCTAGCTTTTTCACAGGCCATCCCCGCTAACCCTCGAGCGAGATAGAGCTCCCCCGTCAAAGCGAGATCCTCTCTTCTCTCTTTATCCAACCTGGCGGCTATCCATCTGAGTAGATGAGAAGTATCTAGTGCATCTTCTCTGAATTTAGGTTCGAGCCCTAAATCAGATCCCTGGAGAGAGATAGCCTCAAGTCTCATCGCCGGCTCCCCCTCGTAGGTCTCCTCGTAACAGATGCCCAACAAAGCCGATATGGCATCCAGAACCCTGCCGCAACTGGTCGTCTTTATCCCTCTGCCCTTTTCCAGCTGCTTTAAGACGATCTCCATCTCCTTCTCTCCATGTGGGAACCCCTTTGGTAGGAGGTGCTTATCCAATTCAAGCCCAGAATCGTGAAGTATGGAAGCGACCATCCTCATAGGGTATTTAGTAGCAAGGTCCCCGCCGACCATTAAGTGTTCCTGCAGGTGCCCCAACCGTTCGAAGCCATCCTCTCTGCAATATAGGATCTCGCCACCCCATGCGTCTCCGTCGACCCCATAACCAAAACCATCACAGATTATGGCGATGAGCTCTTCGCGTTCATGCTCCGCCATCAGGGATAGACCATGAGCGTAGTGGTGCTGCACCCTGTAAAGTTCCAGCCCCCTCTCTTGGGAAATCCGTTCAGCGAGTTTAGTGGTCCCAAATCTCGGATGGAGATCGCAAGCTATGGATTTGAAATCCTTTATGGTCGTTAGCGTAGTTAGATTTTCCAGAGTTTGTATAAGAAAATCGAGGGTTTCCGGGTTTTTACAGTCGCCGATGTGCTGGGTCAAAAACGCCTTATTATAGTTCATGATGCACCCAGCTACATTCTCCTCTCCCCCCAGGGCCAATGAATTTTCCCCCATTTTTAATTCGATGGGCGTAGGCACATATCCTCTAGATCTTCTTATAAGCCTCTTTTTATTCCCGATAAACTTAACGACTGAGTCATCGCACCGGTTCGCTATCTCCCTGTTGTAATATAGGATCCCATTCACCTTCCCGCTGCTCAAAAGCTCCCCAGTCTCAGACTCCTCCTTTATTATTGGGTAGCTGGTCTCATTTGCGCTCGTCATCACTATATTTTCCATCTTCAAAAAATCGAAGAGGAGATGGTGCAGCGGTGAGTAGGGGAGCATGACCCCCAGGTTATGAAGGCCTAGAGCTATCTGTTTCGATAGATCTTTTTTCTTCTTTAGAAGGAGTATCGGCCTCCTGTACGAAAGCAGCTCCTTCTCCTCTTCTTCGTTTACAAAAGCGAAGGCCCTTACGGATTCGAGATCTCTAGCCATTATGGCGAACGGTTTATATTTCCTACCAAAAAGGTATCTCAGTCGTTTAACCGCCCCATCGCTCGAAGCGCTGCAAGAGATGTGATATCCCCCATACCCCTTTATAGCTACTGTGCAGTCTCTTTCGATTAGATCTGCACAACGCTCTATGGCCTCTCTTCCCTGGCTCTTTCCCCTGTCATCGATATAGAATATCTCCGGGCCGCATTTAGGGCAGGCGATGGTCTGTGCATGGTATCTCCTATCCATCGGATCCGTATACTCTTTCTCACACTCGGGGCACATACGGAAAGGATCCATGGTCGTGCGCTCCCTGTCGAAAGGCGGCGTGTGAACGATGGTAAACCTCGGACCGCAATTCGTGCAGGTTATGAAGAAGTAGCCGTTTCTCCTGTTGGCAGGGTCGTTCAATTCTCTTAAACAATCATCACACACGGCTGAATCCGGAGGCACTACGGAATCGCTTTTTTCCGCATAATCGCTCTTAACGATGTGGAAATCGGCATATTCTTCTCCAGCCCCATGTGCCGGGCGTACTATCACCCCTCTCACGTGGGATAAGGGCGGAGCCTCTTCTTTTATCCTTTTTATGAACTCGTTCAGAGTGGATTCATCGCAATCGACACAGACCTCTACGAAGTTTCCTCTGTTTTTGACGTAACCCTTAACGTCCATGGATTTAGCCAACCTGTAAACAAAGGGTCTGAAACCCACGCCTTGAACCGTGCCTTCGATCTGAAGTCTCGCCCTTTCCATTCTACCCACCATCGTAAAAGACTTTAAAAACCTGAGTTTTATATAGGTGGCAGAAAGAAGATGGTGATATGTGCTTAGCGATACCCGGCAGAGTAATCTCGCTCGAGGGAGACAGGGCAAAAGTTGACTTCGGAGGAGTGAGGAGAGAAATAAACATCTCCCTGGTAGATGCCTCTATTGGAGATTATGTGATAGTTCATGCCGGATTTGCCATAGAGCTATTGGATCAGGGAGAGGCGGAAAAGACTCTTGAGCTCATAAGGGAGATAGCGATGGCGGGATAAAATGGACGATATTATCGAAATAGGAGAGGGCGAGCACCTGGATATAGAGCTCGAATTGGACTTTTTAAAGGAGAACGAGAGATTGGCCCGGGAGAATAGAGATTACCTTAAAGAAAAAGGGATAAAGGCCATAGATGTCATGGGCTCAGTGGGATCGGGGAAAACTACTCTGATAGAGAACATGGTCAAAAAGTTGAAGGGGAAATACAGGATAGGCGTCATAGCAGGGGATCTTACCACCACCATAGACAGGGATAGATTAGCGCCCCTGGATATAGAGACCGTCCAGGTGAACACCGGCAAGGAGTGCCATCTCGATGCCAGGGTCATACGCAAAGCTTTACAAAAATTTGAGGATGTCGATCTCCTATTCATCGAGAACGTGGGGAATTTGATCTGCCCCATCGATTTTCCTTTGGGAGCCGAGACGAGAATGGTGGTGATAAGCGTGACCGAGGGCGCTTATACGCCGCTGAAACACCCCTACATATTCCTGGGTTCGGATCTAGCGATAATAAATAAAATAGATCTAGCTCAGGCAGTGGAGATAAGTATGGACTCCATCGAAAAAGACATAAGAAAAGTAAAGCCCGGGATGAAAATAGTAAGAACGAACTGCAAGCGTGGAGAGGGCATAAAAGAGGCAATAGAGGCGCTAGACCTCTGAATTTTCCCTCTTATCGTTCCAGCCCGCTACTGGGCTACCCAACCGCTATCCACGGCCATAGCGTGTCCTGTGACGAACGAGGCGGCGTCTGAGCAAAGAAAGATCACGGTTTCGGCTATTTCTTTGAGCTTTCATGCGGAGCCATTCCCCATTGAAATTTATGCTGAGCGCCTCCAAAACCATTGATGAAGCCTCTTAAGCTCCTCGAGAATAGAATAGAGTGGATGAGCGAAAACCTAGAGGTTGATACTTATCTGAAGAAGCCTGAAGAAAAAGAGGCCCGAGCATTCTCCAAGCGATTAACTGGTCAGAACTCCAGTTCTAGACCAATGCCACACCTCTTTGCTTGGGGGAATTTTTTCAATATTTCCTTTTTCCTCACGGTGCAGTGGCAAGGTACGATGAGCTTGAGCTCTTCCAGAAGATCTAGTTTAGCGAATCCATGGAATCCCCCTATTACAGCATAGATCTCATCATTTCCTATTTCCCGCGCCCTTTCCATAATCAGCTCCAGGCCAGGATGGGCACAGCCTGTAATGACGATTAACCCTTTTCTACCCTTTATGACCAGTGATTGCTCCTTGGTGATTCTTCCGAGTACTCCAGTGGTATATACGTCTTTTACTATCTCTGTGGGCTCTTCGCAGGAGGTGAAGATAGCCCTTCTCGCCAGCTCTTCCCTCATTTTTTCGGTCGCGGTTGGAAAGCATAGTTCAACTTTGCTCACACGGGTTAAGGGGAGAAGAGCCGGGAGGGACCCCATATGGTCCCAGTGGGCGTGCGAAATAACCATTTTTTCCGCTTTTTCGAGCTCTATCCCAAGCTTCCTGGCGTTTCCGAGCAAGATCGAGCAGTCCCAACCCGCATCGAAGAGGAGAGCTTTGTTCTCTTTCTGGATGAAACAGGAAAAGCCGTGGGCTGGAGTGCCCACAAAGGCATCGTTATCGTAGAGGATCCTAAGTCTCATCTACCCCCCATTTACCAGCACATCTAAGTTTCTTTCCATCTAAAGGCTTCAAACCCTTTATAACGACGAAGGAGCCCTCACCATAACCCTTCTTCACGGGCTCTATATCATCTATTTCACCTGGACCTTGGAAGATCGTCTGCATAAGGGAGAAATCCTTAAAGCCAGACTTTTCCAAAAGGGAGAGCAACTCTCCCACAGAATAAAATGTCGTCATCATGTAAAATACATTTTCTTTTTTGCGGTCCTGATAGAGCTTTCCTATGGGGCCGTTCTTGTCTATAAACCCTATAATGACGCTCCCCCCCGGTTTTAAGATCCTGTAAACCTCTCTAAATGCAGTTTCGACGTCGTCCAAAAAGCAGATGGTGGTAACCATAAGGGCGAAATCGAACTCACCATCGCGGAAAGGCAAATCTTCCGCCGTGCCTTTTACAACCTCTATTCCCTTTTTCCTCGCGAGCTCTGCCATTTTTCTGGAGGGCTCAACCCCTAGTTTAATCCCAAGTGGTTGGGAGAACCTCCCGCTCCCAACTCCTATCTCGACCCCCCTTCCCTTTGGCAGGAGCCTCTTCACAGCTTCTAATTCAGATAGATAGGCAAATCTATTCCTTTCAAACCATTCCTCATAACGATCAGGGTAGTTTTCAAAGGGCCCGATATTTGGCATTCAGGTCTTCAGCCCTCCTCCAAGACCTCATCTATCCCTTCCTCAAGCCTCGACTTGGCATCGAGCAACAGATTTTTGAACCTATCCAGGGTTATCTTATGAGGCATTAAAGGCAAACCCATCCAATCAGAATATTCGAGGAGTTCTTCTGGGTGGCCAGCTGCAAATTTTTCATAGAAGCCTACCCCATCAAGCAAAATCGCTCCGCCCGTGTGTTTCGGGAAGTTCTCGACGGCTTTTCCTTTGTCCCAGTCATAAAAAACGTAATGTTTGTACGTTATCCAGCCAGGAGTTAGCCACCACACTTTCTCTCCCCCGCGGATCTCCTCTCTCTCCTTCTCGCTGGCAAGCATGTCGATACAGTGGGAAGCTCTTACCCTTGTTATACCAGAGCCAAGCCTTCTGAGAATCGCATCAACCGTCGCAAAGGGATCATAATCGGGCAGATAGCAGAACTTGCCACCATATACGACTATGACTTTATTCGCTCTCTTTTTAGCCTCTCTCACCAGCTTTGGGAGATCTTCTGCGAGTTTTCTTGGTCTTTCGTGTAGTCCAGGGCTTAAAAAGAGTATGGATTTGGCATCGAGAAACCCCTCTTTTTTCAGATAAGTGATCTCTGGTATGAGGGTGCCACATGAGACTATCGCGGAATCCTCAAATGACATACTATTGATAAAGAAAAGGCCCTTTATGAACTTTCTCGCGAAAATGTTTTTCTGGTTACACACATGGAGGATTCAGGTGAGACCTCACATCATCAGCGATCTTTTCTATTATGCACGGGAGCCTTTCTTTAAGCTCCGGGGAGAGCTCCTCGCCGAAAGCGATTTCATCTCCTATCTCTATACCATATACTCTCCCCAGTTCTGGCATTTTATAACCCAGCTCCCCCCCGAGGCGCAGGAGCTCAAAGAAATTCACTCCATGGGAGGAGAAGAGATGCGACGTCGCCCCCCCATCCTTTAACTTCACCACTTCCCCTTTTATTCCCCCCACGGTTGTGAGGGCGTCTATCAAGAACACTTTATCGTATCCAGCTATCAGATCGAGCAGGTGAACCCCCACCAATGCAGTCGTCACCACCTCGGCCCCCTTTACCCTCTTCCCGATCTCTTCGGCGATGAGCAACCCGATCCCATCATCGGAGAGGATGGGGTTGCCCATTCCCAGGATCAGTACCTTCAAGGCCTTCTTAGGGTCCTTATTATATCGCCCTTTTCATCCCTTATGTCAACTATCAGGGGCATCTCCCCGGGCAGGGCATGGGTCGCGCATGCGAGGCAGGGATCATATGCTCTAAAAGCAATCTCCGCCATATTTAGCATTCCCTCTTTTACCTTAGGGCCCTTAACGAATTCAGTTGCTGCCTTCTTCACCGACATGCATATAGGTGCAGCATTATGTTGAGTAGCTACGATCAGGTTCGCCCTCGTCAATATCCCCTTGTCATCGGTCTCATAGTGATGGATCAGCGTTCCACGAGCCGCCTCAACACAACCGATTCCGACCCTCTTCAATTTTAGATCCATATTCCGTATGTCCTTACTGGTCAATAGGGGATCATTTGCGATTCTCTGCATGTCCTCCGCAGCTTGAAGCGATTCGATCAATCTCGCCCAATGGAAAGCTAGAGTATGGTGGGCCGGCTTACCCCCAAGCGTATCGTACATCTTCTCAAACTCCTTTTGAGCGAGGGGAGTGGCCATGCCTTCAGCCACATTCAACCTTGCAAGGGGCCCAACGCGATAAAGCGAAGTGCCCTCGCCCTCGATCAGACCGCTCCACCCGATCTTTCGCAGGTGGGTGAGTCTGACGTATGTCCAGGGTTCGACCCATTCCCCGATGTGCTCTACATAGTCCTTCGGATCGAAAAGCGCGAACTCATTCCCATCGGGGTCTACCACCCTGAGCTTCCCTTCATATAGGTTGGATTTTTTATCGTCATCGACTAGCCCCATGTAGTAGGTCTTTAAGTTGTACGCATCGCTTAGCACCAGATCGAGATATTTTTTGTTGGAGAGCACGACATCTTCAAAGAGTTTGAGCGCGAACTGGGCGAACTCTACGGAGAAATCGGCGGTCTCTTTTATCCATTTTCTTTCGTCCTCGGTGATCCCTCTTGGGACACCTCCGGGTAGCCCCCCTTCGGGATGCGCTGGTTTGCTGGCGATAAGCTTGATTATATCTCTGCATCTCTTCCTTACCTCGATCACCTTCCCCCCGACATCCAACCCGACCTTTTTGATCACACCGATTATATTCCTCTCCGCTGGATCAGCAGCGGGCCCTACCACAAAGTCCGGAGCTGATAGGAAGAAGAAGTGGATGTAGTGGTCTTCCATCATGAATGCATCGTAGTGAAGCTGCCGGACCAGCTTTGCCGCCGGTGTAGGTTCGACGCTGTAGAGGTCATCCAGCGCTTTTGTCGCTGCCATGTTGTGTGGTGAAGGGCAAACCCCACAAATATTGGGAGTTATCCTCGGCATCTCCTCCGCCGGCCTTCCGATGCAGAACCTTTCGAACCCTCTCAACTCTACCACTTGCCAGTAAGCGTCCTTCACATCTCCCTTATCATCAAGGAAGATCTCGATCTTTCCATGCCCTTCAAGTCTTGTAATCGGATTTACCGTTATTCTTTTAGCCATCTTTATTCCTCCTCTTTAAATTGGAGATAGGTAATGTGAAACGATACAAATACCCTGCGAGGTCATCTATCGTATCCACAACCTCTTTCACCTCTCTCTCCCCCTCAGCATCCAATATCGATGCCAGAGAGGATACGAACTTAGCCCCACAATCGGCCACCCCCTCAACCGGGCCAAAACAACCTCTGCAGGGGATATTTATATTTATACAGGCCTCTCCGCAACCGGTGCGGATTGCTGGCCCCAAACAGAGTATGCCCTGTGCGAGGAAGCAGGTGTTGGGATCAGCCTCAACCTCGTGAACCCTCTTGATATCCTTTATCGCGAGCCTCTCGGGTTTCGTCCCATTCCTCGGGCAGGTGTCACACAGGGGCTTGTGGGGCGCTAGAGTTGAACCCTTTCGTGGCAGTTTATCCTCGAGCACCGCGTTTATCGCATTCGCCACAAGGTCGGGGGGCGGAGGACAACCGGGAAGGTAGAAATCGACATCGATCACCTGGTTCAACGCATATACTCGCTCGTAAAATTCGGGGAGCGTCAGTTCATTTCCATCGATTTGGACCTTGGGCTGAGGATAAATTCCGTTAGGATTGACGACCGTAGGGGCATCGCGATAGACCCAGTTGAAGATGTCCTCCTTCGTTCTGAAGTTTGCCAGCCCCGGTGTGCCACCGAAGCATGCACAGGCACCGAAGGCAAGGACTAGCTGAGATTTTCTTCTGAGCAGTTTTGCAATCTCTTCCTGTTCTGAATTTCTGACGTGCCCATTGATTATGCTTAAAAGGATTTCACCATCCTTCATCTCTTCGATGTGATGATATTTGAAATCCATCGCTACAGGCCATATGACTATATCAATGGCGTCTGCCACCTGCAAGAGCGCCTCATTGAGATCGACCACCGTTTCATCACAACCTCCGCACGACCCAAGCCAGCATATAGCAACTTTCGGTTTATTCGCCATTTTATGCACCTCCCTCAATTTCGCTATTTCCCAGCGGCCCCAATTTTTTAATGTCATCGCTCATCTCCTTTACGAGCTGTGGGATCCTTTTCCCTTCTGGGTCGATTGATAGCTCTATCCTGACCCTCTCCTCCTCTATTCCGAAGGCCCCTAGAACTTTTTGGAGGAGATGGACCCTCTTCATCGCCTCGAAATTGCCGTCTTGATAGTGACACTCTCCCTCTGGGCAGCCCAGTATCAGCACTCCATCCGCCCCTTTTTTGAACGCGTCGACCACATGAGTTGCATCTATCTTTCCGCTGCAGATAATGGGTATCCAGTTCTTTATCTGTCGCGATAGCGCATCCTCATCAGACAGGTATCCCCAACCAAATTTGCAGGAAAAACACACCAATTTCGGCTCATATTCACTCATCTTCCACCTCCTTTATAAAGCTGCATATGCCCTCCCAATTCTCTCCTCTGTGGCATCGTCGACCAATCTTCTCGCATCTGATGGGCAGGCCGCCACGCACATGCCGCAGGATTTACACTTGAACATATCCGTGGTGGATAACAGTTTTCCATCGACCTCGATCAATTTGGCCGAATCGTAATTGCAGGCGGAGACGCATATCCCGCAACCGCTGCATCTATCCTCGTCCACCTCGACCGGGAACAACGACTTCTGAAAGCCGATGGAGATGCAGGCCTTACATGACATGCATGGGCCGCAGGTAAGACATCTCTTCGCTTCCTCGATCGCCTCTTTTAAAGTGAATCCTTTCTCAAAGACCTTAAAATGCATCCTCTTCTCGGGAGGTATCCAGACCACCTCAGGCTCGGGTTTGTAACCGCTCCTTATCGGGATATCGTATCCCTCATAATCCTTTTCTCTCCCCTCTCTCATATCTAGGCCCCTCAGGTGCCGCTCTATGGACTCCGCGGCGACGTTGCCCTCCTGCATCGCGTCCGCCATGAAACCGATCCTCCTCACATCTCCGCCGATGAAGACCCAATCCTTGTTCAAACTCTGCAATGTGAATGGATCGACGGCAAGCCTGCCCCTCTCGTCCAGCAGTCCTTCTTTCTGCAGGAACGCCCTGTCAGGTATCTGTCCGACGGTGATTATGAGCACATCCCCTTCCAGATCTCTACAGTCAGAGCAATCGAACTGGGGGTTGAATCTCTTCTCATCAAAAACGCTGGTGCACAATGGGCAAACGATCTTCTTGAATCTCCCGCTTTCCCCGACGACCTCTCCTACCCCGCGCGAGTAGATTATCCTTATTCCCTCTTCCCACGCCCCCTCTATCTCCTCGTCGTCGGCCGGTATGCCGTCCTTCGAGGTTTTGTCCTCATTCTCCAGACATACGATCGTAACATCCCCACCCAGCCTTCTAGCCGTCCTTCCCACATCGAAGGCCACGTTCCCACCACCGATAACGATCACCTTCCTATCCTTGAGATAATCCGGTGCGACTTCCCCATGGCTTACATCATAGAGAAAGTTCTGGCCGTACATCACACCTGAAAGGTCCTGTCCCTTCACGATCTCTCCGTCAAAGGTCAGAACCCTGGGATAGGGGGTTCCCTTTGCAAGGAAAACCGCTTTATAACCTTCCTTCTTCAATTTCTCTATCGTCAGTTTCCCCTCACCGACCTTGGCGTTGTATTTCACATCTATCCCGGCGATCCTCACCAGGTTCTCGACGGTGTTCTTAAGAATGTCGTTAGGTAAACGATAATCCGGTACCAGCCAGAGCGCTCCGCCCAATCGATCAGATGCTTCGAATATCGTCGCCCTGTAGCCCTTTTTGCTCAGGGTATAGGCGCACATCAATCCCCCTGGGCCGCCGCCTATGATGGCGACGTTTTCCTTGTCCTTGACGATATCGAGTTCATCCCTCTTGTTCATATAGTCGGGATCGAAATCGAACAGAAATCTTTTGAGGAATCTTCTTCTGATCGAACCTCCCTTTGTTTTGTAGTTACACTCAAGTTCGCACAATCCACAGATATAACCACAGATGTTGAAAAGCGGATTCTTTTCGTACAGGTAATCGTTGATCTGTTTTATCCCATCCTTCGCCAAAGTTGGATCATCTGGAAGTAATGAGATAAGCACATTCGTCCGTTGAATGTCCTCGTTAATGGGACATTTGATCTGACAAGGGGGTAGATACTGTTTCACAGCCTGTTCCACATGAGCCGATTCTTTACTCTCGGTCGTCCACATACTCAAGCCTCCTCATTCTATTTTCTTGCTTCAACATTGATAACGCGAGCGCTACCCGTATAGCAGTCATCCTAAAGTAAATCCTATGGCCTTTTAATATTTTACTATATGGCCTATTTAATACTTTACTCGAACACGTTCTAATCGGGGTCGAAATTATCGGCTATCAGGTCGGCTAGCTTTTCAGCGCTCCCTTTGACTATCTCCGATAATTCAGCCCCCAGCTCAGCGCTCGCGATGCAGATGGCATAAACTTCTATCTTCTTCTTCTCGTCCTCGGCCGACTCAGCTATCTTCAACAGCTGGTAGAGGGATATGTTGTGGGCGAACAGACCCTCCTTCTCTATGTCATCGAGACCCAGTTTTTTTATTTCTCCCGCTTTTTTAGGCTCCAAGATGGAATCTATGACCATCACCCTATCATATCCCAGACTTCTCTCGACCAGGTCTATGCCCGAGCTCTCCTCCACCTTTACCTCTTCGCTTTCAAGTTTTTTTAGCAGCTCTCCTGCGTAGAGGGCTACGCCATCATCCCCAAAAAGCTCGTTGCCTATGCAGAGTATAAGAGTCTTCACCCTCTCTTGAGCCTCTTCACCAGGTTCTTATCCCTGTCATACACGCTTACTTCTAATGGAGTTTTACCCGGCAGAGAGTGTGTTGCACAGGCAAAGCATGGGTCGTAGGCTCTAAAGGCCATCTCCACCATGTTGAGCAGGCCATCGTTCACCTCTCCGTTTTTGATCACGCCCTGGGCCGCTTTTTTCACCGACATGTTTATCGCTGCGGAGTTGTTGACCGTCGCCACAATCAGGTTCAGGTCCTTCATCATCCCCCTTTCGTCAAGCATATAGTGGTGAATGAGCGTGCCTCTTGCCGCTTCCACGACGCCAATTCCTTCTCCCGGCTCTCCTGGCTCTGCTCTGATGTCCTTGTCGGTGATCGACTCATCTTGAGCCAGCTCCAGCAACCTCTCACAGGCGTTCATCAGTTCAATTACCCTGGCCCAGTGCATCGCCAGCGTGTGGTGCACAGGCTTTCCCCCCAAGGTCTCGTACATCTTCTCATACTCCTCCTGAGCCAGAGGAGTGGACATGCCGTCGCTGGCGTTTAACCTTCCCAGGGGAGCAACCCTGAATACGCCGCTATCCACGCCGTCGACGAAGCCCTTCCATCCAACGTCCTTCAGATAGACCGTTTTGATGTAGCTCCAGGACAGGGGGCTCTCTTCGACCAGGTTCAAATAATCCTCCGCTTTCACCTTCCTGAATTCTTTTCCGTTGGGGTCCACGACTCTGATATCTCCGTCGTAGAACGCCACCTTATTGTTCTTATCCACCAATCCCATGTAATAGGTCTTCATAGTATAATCGTCGCTGGTGATCAGGTCCACGTAGTTCTTGTTTCCCAGAACGATCTTGTGGAAAGCATCCAACGTGAACTCCCCGAAATGCACGCACAACTTCGCCATTTCCTCTATCACACGTCTATTATCCTCAGTGCACCCCTTGGAGACCCCACCTGGCAAGCCATAAACGGGGTGGGTGGCCCTGCCACCAAACATCTCGATTATCTTCTGCCCGAAGCTTCTGTGCTTTATTACCTCTTTACCGATCTCAAGGCCCACCTTGTTTATCACACCGACGATGTTTCTCTCCTCCTTTGGAGCTTTGGGGCCAACGATGAAGTCCGTGCCCCCCAAATAGTAGAAGTGTAGCGTGTGATCATAGATGAAATAGGCGTTGTATATCAATTCTCTCAGCTTTTTTGCGGTTTCAGTGGGCTCGACGTTGAACGCTTTGTCGAGGGCCTTCATGCTGGCGGTGTGGTGCGCCACCGGGCAGACACCACATATCCTTGGAACTATTCTTGCCACTTCTTCAGCGTGCCTTCCGATGCAGAATCGCTCGAAACCTCGGAGCTCGGGGATCTGCAGGTAGGCATCTTCCACGTTCCCGTCATCGTCCAGAAAGATGGTTATCTTACCATGCCCCTCCAACCTAGTTATCGGGTCTATGATTATTTCTTTCTTACTTTCACTCATCGTTACCACCTCCCAGGGTAACCCTCCTTAACAAAGAAACCGGGAGCGAAAATCTGTAGAACAGGCCCAACGGATCCTCTATGCTCTCCACAAGTTTCTTCTGTTCTTCTTCGGTCAGGTTATCCTCATCTATTATGCTCGCTATGGCCGAGAGCATCGAAGCGCCCATGTCTATCTCTTTATCCACGGGGCCGAAACACCCTCTGCAGGGCATGTTCGCCTTTATACACCTGGCTCCGCAGCCACCTCTTGTTACCGGTCCAAGACAGATTATCCCCTGCTCGAGCAGGCAGGTCTCACCATCGTCAACCGCTTCGTGCACCCGCTTGATTTCCCTTATCTTTTTCTTATTCTTTTCTCGGGGGCACTCCTCGCAGAGCGCTTTTTCGTTGGCGATCACGCTACCTTTCGGGGGGAGCTCTCCCTTGATTATGGCATCAATTGCTTTGGCTATGAGATCTGGGGGAGGCGGACAACCGGGAACGTAGTAATCCACGTCCACCACCTGATCCAGAGCTTTGACATCATCGTAGAACTCCGGAAGCGTGAGCTTTTTGCCGTTTACGATGCTCTCGGGTTCTGGAAACACTCTGGAAGGATTGACCGTTGAGAGGGTGCTCACATACGCCTTTTCGAAAATCCCATCTCTGTTCGAAACATTGGCGAGACCGGGAATCCCGCCCAGATGGGCACAGGACCCAAACGCTATCAGTACCTTGGATTTCTTCCTCATTAAATGGGCGTACTCCTCCTGTTCGCTCGTCCTCACGGCACCGTTGTAAAACCCGACGTCTATCGATTTATCCTCATAGGATTCTAAATCGCTCTTCTTAAAATCCATTGCCACGGGCCAGAACAGTATATCTACCTTCTCCAGCACGTCGAGTATTATCTCATCTATGTCGAGGACGGCTATCTCGCACCCCCCGCAGGATGCGTTCCAGCTGAATGCGAATTTCAACTTTTCCGCCATCAGCTCACCTCCGTTATTGGGAGCTCAAGTTTCCCAAGCTCCTCCATCTCTCTGGCAAAAGAGGATATAATCTCCTGGAACCTGGCGCCCTCGCTCGCCGAGACCCATCCCAATTTCAGTCTTTTAGGGTTGATCCCGAACTGGCCCAACAGCTTTTGTAACATTATCATCCTCCTCTCCGTCTTGTAGTTTCCATTTATGTAGTGGCAATCCCCTGGATGACAACCCAATACTAAAATCCCATCGATCCCCTTTTTAAACGCGTAGAGGATAATCTCAGGATCAACTCTGGATGAGCACATCACCCTGATGACCCTGAAGTTCGTCGGCATCTGGAGTCTCGACACCCCAGCTAGATCAGCTCCCGCATAGGAACACCAGTTGCAGAGAAAAGCCAGTATGTTCGGCTCCCCGTTTTCGTTCATTTACCCACCTCCGCGTCTATCATGGCCAATAACTCCCTGGTCTCGAAACCTCTCTGTTCTATCGCCCCGCTCGGGCAGGCCGCTGCACATGCCCCACAACCCTTACAGAGAGCGGGGTTTATATGGGACAGCTTCTCTTCCTTATCAATCTCTATGGCGTTGTAGGGACAGACCACCTCGCAAACCCCACAACCGGAGCAGAGGTCCTCATCGACCTTTGCCACGGTCCCTTCGCTCTCAATCTGGTCTTTTGAGAGAATGGTCAAAGCCCTCGAAGCCGCACCGTATGCTTGGGCTATCGACTCCTCGATGAACTTTGGAGAGTGTGCCAACCCACAGAGGAAGATGCCATCCGTTGCGAAATCGACCGGTCTGAGCTTCATGTGCGCTTCAAGGAAGAAACCGTCTCTGCTCAGCGGTACCTTCAACATCTTGGCGAGCTCTTCGTTCCCCTCATTGGGAACGGTAGCGGAGCTGAGCACCAGCGCCGTTGGTCGGAACTCAACGTCCTCTTCTAGAGATAGGTCATGAGCTCTCAAGACTTCGCCATCGTAGCTTATTTTGAGATCTTCCATGCCATCTCCGCACCTTATGAAGTCAACTCCGAGCTCGCTTGCCTCTTTGTAGAGCTTTTCTTTGAAGCCGAAACTCCTCATATCTTTGAAAAGGATCGTAACGTTGGATTCGGGATTCCTCCCTTTTATCTTTATGGCGTTGCTCAGGGCGTTGGTGCAGCAAACCCTCGAACAATATCCTCTCTCCTGGTTTCTACAGCCAACACACTGGATCATCACCACCTCGGCGAGATCAATTGGTTTTTGATTGTAGAGTATCTCTTCGAGCTCCAGCTGTGTTAGCACTTTGTCGTCTTTTCCGTAGAGATACTCCTTGGGCTTATACTCCCTGGCTCCAGTCGCTACTATGATCGCCCCATGTTCAAGCTCGTTCACTCCCCATTTGCTCTTAATCTTGGAGGTGAAGTTTCCGACGTACCCTTCTATACTCACTATCTCAGAGTTATTGAAAACTTTAATAGCCGGGTGGCTCTCAACTTTCCATATGAGCCTTTTAATCTTCTCCCTGAAGTCAGGCATAGTGGGGTGGAAATATATCTTATCCGCATTTCCGCCAAGGTCCTCCTCTTTTTCCACCAGATAGGTTTCGAATCCCTGATCAGCGATCGCTAAGGCGCTGACCATTCCCGATACCCCGCCGCCTATTACCAGAGCGCTCTTGGTTATCGGGAGCACCTCCTTCTCCAGGGGCTCGAGCAGCGTCGCTTTGGCGACTGCCATCCTTACCAGATCCTTCGCCTTTTCCGTCGCTTTTTCAGGCTCGTGCATGTGAATCCACGAGCACTGATCTCTTATGTTCGCGAACTCGAGCAGGTAGGGGTTTAGGCCCGCCTCTCTTATTGTACCCTGGAATAAAGGCTCATGAGTTCTTGGCGTGCAAGAGGCCACTATGACCCTGTTCAGGTCATGCTCTTTTATCATCTCCTTTATCTTGTCCTGCGTGTCCGAGGAGCAGGTATAAAGGTTGCGCTCGGCATAAACCACGTTTGGCAATTTGCTCGCATACTCCACGACATTTGGCACATTCACGATCCCCCCTATGTTTATCCCGCAGTGACAAATAAATACACCAATTCTGGGCTCCTCTCTGCTCACGTCCTTTTCAGGAGGGAGCTCCTTCTTAATGGTCAGCGAATTTCTGCTCTCACATATATCAGAGCTTGCTAGAGAGGCAGCTCCAGAGGCTTGTGCAACGGTGTCGGGTATGTCTTTGGGACTCTGAGCTGCGCCAGCGACATAAATACCTGGTCTAGACGTCTTCATTGGGGATAGCTCATCAGTCTTTATGTAACCGTATTCGTTGAGTTCCAGGCCCAATCTAGCTCCGAGGTCATTGGGCTCAAATGCCGTGGCCAAAACGACCATATCGAACTCTTCCTCTTTTACCCCGTCTTCTTCGAAGTGGAGCAGGAGACCCCCGTTCTCGAGCTCATCGATGTTCGCCACCTTAGCGCGCTTGAACTCTATCCCAAATTCATCCTTCGCTCTCTCGTAGTAGTAGTCGAACTCCTTTCCGAAAGCCCTTATATCCATGTAAAACACGGTGGGATTTACGGCGGGATAGTGTTCTTTCGCGATCATGGCTTCTTTTATGGAGTACATGCAGCAGACCGATGAGCAGTACTCGTTATATTTCTCATCCCTTGAGCCGACGCACAGTATGAACGCTATCTTCGTTGGGAATTTGCCATCGCTCGGCCTCTCCACCATCCCTGCGAACGGCCCGCTAGCCGATAAAATCCTCTCGAATTCTAGGCTGGTGACCACGTTTTTGTATAGCCCATAGCCATACTGCCTCACCCGGCTGGCGTCAAATGTGTTATAACCAGGGGCAAGGACGACAGATCCGACCTCGATCTCCCGAACTTCGGGCTCTTGGGTGTAGATTATAGCATTGGCCTGGCACTCGAGCTCGCAGAGTTTGCAACCCAAACACTTCCTGCAGGAGAAGCATCGTTCAGCTTCTCTTATGCCCTTTTTCTCCTCAAATCCCAGGTCCACCTCCTCAAAGGTTTTTCTGGAATCGTATGGGAGCTTAGCGCTTTTTTCTCGGCTTTTCTCCTTCAAGAGCTCTTTTGGAATCTCGCTGATGTCGACCGTGTCATTCACCAGATACTCATCGTAGTCGGGCATCTCTTTTCCGCTCAGGTAGAGATCAATTGCATTAGCACCTCTTTTACCCCACCCCATCGCCTCGACAACGGTGTTCGGACCCGTGACGGCGTCTCCTCCCGCGAACAGGTTATCCTTGCAGTGGGAGTTGAATTCGTTAGCTGTTATCCTGTCGCCTCTGCCCAGGTCCACGAGGTCTTTGGCGAATCCAATATCGTTCGCCTGCCCGATGGCTTCTACGACGATATCGCAATCTATCGGGAACTCAGAACCTTCTATAGGTATGGGTCGTCTCCTCCCTGAGGCATCGGGAGCTCCGAGCCTCATCCTTCTTATCTCTATGCCCTTTACCTTTCCCCCCTTCCCTAAGACTTTGGTCGGGTTTTGGAGGAATTTTATCTCGACTCCCTCCCTCTCGGCTTCCTGGGTCTCCTCCTCATCCGCGGGCATCTCTTCCCTTGACCGGCGGTATACTATCTTGACATCGCAGCCCAGGCGTATAAGGCTCCTTGCACAATCCATAGCGACGTTACCGCCGCCTACGACGACAGCCCTCTTGTTGGTCAGCCTGTTTATAACTTCCTCATCGCCCAGATTGATGCCTTTTAAGACCTCTAACCCTGGATGCACGCCATCGAGATCTTCCCCCTCCACGCGAAGGCTCATCGTTCCTTGTGATCCAGGAGCTATATAAACGGCATCGTAACCGTCCTTCAACTCTTCGAGCTCTATATCTTTGCCGATCTCAACTCCCGTTTTGAACTCGATACCCATAGCTATCAAGTAATCCAGATCTTTTTGTAGCTCATCCCTTGGCAGCCTGTAGGACGGTATCCCCAAGATAAGCATCCCGCCCAGTTCTTTCTCCTTCTCATACACGGTGACAGTATGGCCCTTTAAAACGAGATCGTGAGCGCACGCCAGACCACTTGGCCCGGCACCCACTATGGCCACCTTTTTCCCGTTTTTCCGGGGTAGCACTGGCACTATCTCTTTCCCCCTATCCATTGCGAATCTCTTCAACAGTCGAATAGCTATTGGCTCGTCAGATTTGCCCCTATTGCACTCCTCCTCGCAGGGAGCAAAGCATACTCTCCCAAGGCTCCTGGGTAGACAGTTGGTCGCCCTTATCTTCTGCAGAGCTTCATCATATCTTCCCTCGGCTATGAACCCTATATACTCCCTTATATCCATATGGATAGGGCAGCCCTTCTGGCAGGGCGCCACCTTTCGCTCTATGTAGTAAGTGGAGGGCACCGCCTGTGCATAGAGCGCCGATATGGCCCTTCTTGTGGACAGACCCTGGTTGTAGCTGTCCAAGGTCTCAACTGGGCACCGTTCAGAACAAACACCACAGCCGGTGCACTTATCGGCGTCAACTTTCCTTGCCTTTTGCAATATCTTAGCTTTGAAGTTCCCGGGCTCTCCCTTTATGCTCAAAAGCTCCGAATAGGTCAGAAGCTCTATGTTATCGTTTCTACCCGCTTCTACCAGCTTGGGAGCGAGAATACACATAGCGCAGTCGTTGGTGGGAAAAGTCTTGTCTAATTGTGCCATAACTCCACCTATGGCTGACTGGTTATCCATTAGATAGACCTTGAAACCCTGCTCAACCAGATCTAGAGCGGATTGCACGCCCCCTATGCCCCCTCCCACAACCAGAGCAGATCCTACTTTGTTCATGCCACCACGCTCCTGAATATCGGGTTGCCGTCATCCTCTATTCTATCTAAAACTATCTTACCCTTCTGTCTTAGAGCTGTGATGTGGATCATGACCTCGCTATCCTCGATCCCGAGCGCATTCGCCACATCTCTTACTCTTGCACCGTCTTTAGTCAGGAGCGCTACTCTCGCCCTCTTGTACTCCTGCGCTATGATCGGATCAAGGACGAGATCGAATTGCCTCTCCGTGAAGGTCTCGCTGTAGATGTTGCCGCTCTCCACAAGCTCCCTTTTCTTGCTCACGCATCCTCTGGATCTGGGGCTAGACGCAGCATCCACAGCAGCCGCCAACCTCTCGTTTAGCCCCCCGTCCTTAACAGCCCGATTGGGGCCCATCTTTTTCACCCTCTCGACAAAATCGCTGATGAGCTCTCCAAACTTAGCCTCCTCATCCGATGAGACCCACCCTAAAGATACTCTCTTCCTTTCCAACCCTGTTAAATCCAGCAACTTTTCGATCAGTTCAATATTACCCATGGTCTCATTGTTACTTATCTGGTAGCGACAATCGCCTGGGTGGCATCCGAGGAGCATAACCCCATCAGCTCCTTCTCTGAGCATTTCCAGGATGATCATTGGGTCCGCCTTGTTGGCGCACATGACCTTCACCACCCTTACACTCTTTGGAAACTTGAAACCACCTATCTCGGAAAAATCGGTTCCCGCAAAGCTCCCCCAGTTGCAGCTAAAAATGATAATCTGAGGCGTAAACTCACGCTTTTTCCCTATCATGTCGCATACTGTAATCGAGAGAGCGGATATATGCTTTTCTCCTCTATGTCTTAAAACTTTCTACCAGTAATTTCACAGGTTTCCCTGAAATTATTTCTCATAGCATCTCTGCTACCAAACTATCTGAAAATGCCTTTTCGGGAGTCTTGAGATTCTCCGTATTTAAACCTTTTTATCGCCTTTCAATTCCGCGATTAGGGCGTATTTCGCCCAGTATTCTGGAAAAGCTTCTCTCAGTTTTCTCTTATCCACCGGATCGCCCAGCCGGTACAATTCCGCCAGTTTCTTGACAAAAGGACCGCCATATGTTGTCATCACCTCTGTGATCTCCTGATCTTTTTGGAATTCTTCTTTGGTTTTCGGTTCTTCGATGTTATCCTCGACGATCTCAACGGGATATGCGAAGAGCGCTCTTTTTTCTGGGTCTCTCACCCAGCATACCGATCCTATCTCAAGCGGCAGGTTTCTAAGGCGCGTATTCGCCAACATCTTCTTTACTTCGGATCGCTCCATTTTTATATACATCTTTCACCTCCACAGGGGTGTACGTACATCACCGAGAGTGAGTTGATTTTTTCCCATCTCCTCTGTCCAGTCTCGGGCTCACTATCTTCTCCTTTTTTCTGCATTTCCATCCGATCTTTGATAGTAAGTTATTTATATGAAGTATATGAATGTTCGGAGGATGTAATCGTTTATTGTCGTTAGATTATCTTCAATTTATACGACTTACATCGATGTGAAGATGTGCGCCTGGGTCAGGCATGATTATCTCTCGCCTAACCAGCCACCTGATGCGCAACTAAGACATTCCTTCAGAAAGAAGGAGTTTTATACCTATAAACTCTCTCCAAATGGATGAAAGGAGTGATAATGGCCGGAGGTCTTGGGACCAGATTGAGACCTCTAACTTTCAAAAGGCCAAAGCCCCTGGTTCCCATCCTGGGAAAGCCGGTGATCTCCTACATTTTAGATTCATTCGTAAGGGGAGGTTTTACCAGCGTCGTCCTCACAACCAGTTACATGCCTGAGCTCATCATAAAAGGGATCGAGAGGCCTATTCTCTATTCCTTCGAGAAAGAACCTCTAGGCACGGCAGGGGGGGTTAAAAAGGTCGCAGAATTCCTGGATGACACTTTCCTGGTGGGTTCTGGGGATGTGCTGGCCGATGTAGATGTGGAGGCACTATATCGGTATCACAAAGAGATGGGGGGAAAGGCTACGATGGCGCTCACGAGGGTGGAAGATCCTTCTGAATTCGGGGTGGCCGTACTGGATGATGCAGGCAGGATCGAACAGTTCGTTGAAAAGCCCAAAAGGGAAGAAGCCATCTCGAACCTGGTAAACGCGGGCATATATGTGCTAGAACCCGATGTTTTAAATTTAATCCCAGAGGGCAAGGAATACGACTTTTCCAGAGACCTTTTCCCGAAGCTTTTGGAGGACATATACGGATTCGAATTGAGTGGCCTATGGATCGACATCGGCAGACCTGGGGATCTACTCAGAGCCAACAGGGATATGGCTCTAAAAGAGGGAAAGGGCAAACCCATAATCTCACCCTCCTCTGGCATTAAAGGAAGCGCGATCAATGGCCCATCTTTTATCGGTGCTGAGAGCTCGTTGATCGATTGTCAGATCTCCAGCTCCTACATATGCAAAAGTACCAAGATGAAGGGCGCCTTCCTGGAAAACTCGCTCATAATGGACGGATGTTCGATAGGAGAGGGCGCCAAAATCTCGAACTCGATATTGGCCGAGGGCTGCAAGATCGGGGATGGAGCGATCATCGATGAGGGCATACTGGGCGACGGTATCGTCGTTCTGGGGAATAGCGCGATAAAGGGCAGAGTATTCAACCTAGAGGGGAAATAGCCTCCTCAGCAGGACGAATATCGGGATTATCTCCAACCTCCCGATCCACATCTCTATTATCAGCACTATTTTTTGATATGCAGCCATCCCCACATTGGTAATTCCAACGCTCAGTCCCACGTTGCCCTGTGCCGATGCTACTTCAAAGAAAGAGTCCCCCAACTCCAGCCCAGATCCCATAAAGATAAGGGTTCCTATGATCAGAGCTCCGAAGTACAAGAATATGTACACGGCGACATCCATTACATCCTCGTCCCTATATGTTTTATCCCCCACCTTCAAAGGGACTACGGCAGAACCAGGCAGAAGTTTCCTTCTCACGATCCACGCTATCGAAAACATCAGGAGCAAAACCCTAAACGATTTTATGGCGGAGGTTGTAGAGCCATAACAACCGCCGGCCATCATAAGAAGCGAGAGGATCGTTTTCGACATGGGCTTATAGTCCGCCACATTTGCATTTGAAAAACCAGTCCCGGTAACTGCTGAAATCGATTGGAAGATTCCCTCTCTGAAATTCATTCCCTCTGCACATGATACTATGAGAAAGCCTATGATCGCAAGGCACATCATCAGAATGAACTCATAGACCAGTACCCTATTCGTTCTCTCTTTTACCGCTTTTTTTCCTTCTCTCAATCTGTAAAGCCTGAGAGGATTGTAAAGCCCCTTTACAAGCACACGGTAGTGGAGGACGAAAGATGTGGCGCCAGCTATCATGAAGACGACTATTATCCCTTCAGCTAGCCCACTATTCAGGCTCGCTACCGATTCATCGGTAACGGCAAAACCGCCAGTGGCCATGGCAGTCATCGAGAAGTTTACAGCCTGGAAACCGTCCATCGTTACGGCAAAAAGGAGTAACGCACAGATCACCGTGTAGAGGGAGTATATGACCCAGACCCATCTGGCGGTGCTAACGACTGAGGGCCTTATCCTGTCGGTTCTCCCCTCAGCGGAGTATAACCTGCTAGCTGTGCTCTCCCTTCCCAGGATCGTCAGAAATAGGACGATTATCCCTACGCCTCCTATCCACTGGGTAAGGCTCCTCCAGAGGAGCAAGCTCTGGGGAATATTTTCAACGGTGACCTCTGCGGTGGGGAACATGGTAAGGCCAGTAGCAGTAAACCCGGACATCGATTCGAAATAGGCCGAGAGTGGATCTAGATAACCAGATATGATGAATGGGAGAGAGCCCATAGCCGGTATAAAGAGCCATATCAGGGCGCTTATGGATAGAGCCTCTCCCAATTTCAGGGCCCTTACCTCTCCTCCCACCACGTAAAGGGTCAATCCCAGGGATATCGCGGCGAGGGAAGAAATCGAAAATGGGACGAGCATGCCCGAGAACTCGTTCTCAAAAGCGAACCTTATCAGCAGCATGATCGCCTTATATGCAAATCCCATTGTGAGGGAGGCTATCCCCAGGTAGTGGCATGTGAGCCCCCAGAATGGTTTTTTCTCTCTTTTTCCTTTATCTATAGCTATTGGCTCGCTTATAACTCTCCTGGCCTCCAAAAGTTCACCTTATCCCTTTATCATCTGGGTTATCTTTTTAACTTGACCCTCGATCACATAGATGAGAAGGAGATCGCCCGGCTCCAGGTTCTTCTTCGACCCTTCTAGATCCGCTCTGTCCAACCTGGGGTATTCGACGTTTCCATTTCTATAGATCATTATCGGGAAGCAGTCATCTGGTAGGCCCCAGTTCTCTATTTTCTTCTTCAAAATGGGCGATTTCTCACCGATCCGAAACTCCATCAGCCTATGATCGCCGAATTCGGCCAGGGTGAGAGGACCGCCTATAGCATTTTTTATGGCTCTGGCGGATTCCTGAGTGGTGTTCACGATCTCATCAGCTACCCCCTCGAAAAGCTCCGTGTTGGCCGGGGAGTTGGCTCTAACTACAACTCTCTTGTCGTACTTCTTCTTGACCAGCTGGCAAAGCATCAGGTTATCGTTGTCGTTTCCAAGCGTCGCGATAACTACATCCGTGTCTTCTATGTTTGAACTCTCCAAAAACTCGCCGTCGGTCCCATCGCCGCATATAACCATGGCATCGAAAGTGTCGGCCATCCGTTCGCAGATTTCTCTAGATTTCTCTATTATGGTTACCTCATTTCCCTCGTCTACCAGTATCTTGAGGAGCTCCTGGCCCACCCGCCCGCCTCCTATTATAAGGACCCTCATAACGTCCGCCCAATTGATTCTACAGATATAAACTCTTTCCTCTTATGAGCTGAAAATTTAGAAATGAGCTGGATTATTTCCGAGAGGGTTCGATAGCCAATGGGGTTAAACTATTCGAATACTTTTTCGACCTCCTTGTACCACTCCATCGCGTCTTTTTCCACATCTCTCTCATCGCTAGGCAGACCCATGCGCTTGTAGATCTCATGTTGAACCAAAAGTTTCATGATCTCATTGCTTCCAGTCCAGATCGGTGCCAAACGCATATCTCTAAACAGCCTCTCGATCGGGTATATCTGAGTATACCCAATCCCCCCCATGATCTGTAAGGCATCATTCACGATTTCCCAGCCCACATCCGTCGCGAATTGCTTTGCCTCGCTCACCAAACAGCGAGGATCGACGTTTAGATCGACATCAGAAGCATCCGCAGCCTTCGCAGCGGTATAAACCAGGGCTCTAGCGGCATCGAGTTTCGTCACGCTCTCGGCGACCTTGAAGTTGACTCCCTGGAACTCTCTGATTTTTCTTCCAAAAGCCTTTCTTTTGGCAGAATATTTTATGGCTATCTCTAAAGCTGCCCTTGCGGTTCCAAGTGCCCCAGCAGCAGAGGTAAGCCTCTCCGGAACCATCATCCTGTTGAATATTCTCCCCCCCTCATTAACCGCTCCGATCCTGTACTCATCCGGGACCTCTACGTCCTTTAACACGATTCTGGCGGTTCCCATCCCTCTAAATCCGAGCAGGTTGAAAACTTCTTCCACATCAACCCCCATGCCCCTTTCGACTATGAAGAGGGTCAGAGACTTATGCCCTGGAGCTTTGGCACCGGTTCTGGCGTAGATCAGATAGAAATCGGCCATCTTCCCGCCGGCTATAAACCTCTTCATGCCGTTCAAAACCCATTTGTCGCCTCTCTTCTCGGCTTTCGTCGTCGTCCCGAAGAAATCGCTGCCACCTCTCGGCTCGGTCAAACCCTCGGCGGATAGTTTTTCGCCTTTAATAATCGGTTTTAGGAACTCATCCTTCTGCCATTCTGACCCGAACCTATTGATCGCTTCGCCGACGATGCTCGGCATTGCATAAGAGCAGGCCAATCCCATCCCTAGGACACCCATCTCTTCAAGAACTATGCTCTCAGCGACCCATGTCAGATCCCTACCTCCAAACTTCTCTGGAAATCTTAATCCCAGGAGCCTCCTTTTTGCGGCATCCCTCAAAAATTCAAGGGGATAATCGATTTCGTCTTTATCCATCTTCCTTAAAAGCTCCGGGTTGACGCTCTTGACGAATGCCTTCGCCTCGTCCCTTAACTTGACTCCCCCATCATCGCTTAAAAAATCGTTCTCTATCAACTTAACAAACCTCCATTGACATAATTATGCCTGATTGAGTGCCTGTTAAGCGAGGCACCTCATAGGGCATTTCCCCCTTAGGCCGTTTCGCGGTTCCTTCCAATCTGTACAGCACTAACATGTTATCACATTATCTTAACGCTTGGAGTTAATTTAAACTTTACGAGCCGTCATGACCAGAGGCTAGAGTTCCCTCAGCAGCTCATCGAAGCTTTCAATGACCCTTATCCCCACCTTTTCCAGCTCCTCCCTTTCGTTCGTTGAGATGACGCCGATAACCTCTATGCTCGCCCTCTTAGCGCTCTCTATCCCGGCAAATGAGTCCTCAAAAACGATGCAGTTTTCCGGCTTCTCTCTCAGAATCTCAAGAACTTTTAGGTAAATGTCCGGCTCGGGCTTGCCCCTCTCGACGTCATTCTCACAAACTACAGGATCGAAAAAAGAGACCAGGTGCAGAACGGAGAGTATCATATCTACGTTCTCTCTGGGGGCGCTCGTCGCGAGAGCTATCTTGTAGCCCCTTCTTTTTAAATGGTTTATGAACTCGACGACGTTATCTATTTGCTCTACCTCGCTCTCGTAGATGTCTCTAAAGATTTTTTCGGCCGCGTCCGCGAACTCATCTATCTTTTCTTCGCTCATCTCCGGGGCTATATCTCCCAGTATATCTCTTCCTCTCCTGCCGTAAGGCCTTACTTTGAAGTCAGTGGCGAGGTTATAGCCGTATCTCTTCAGAGCGATTTCCCAGGCTTCCAGGTGATAAGGCGTGCTATCGACGAGAACTCCATCCATATCAAATATGAAGGCGCTCTTGTGCATATCGAAGTGATAGCCATCTATCCCTTTAATAGCTTTACCATATTACAAATTATGTGTTAAGGGGGAGAGGATTAGAAAGGAGGGGGGAGATTGGCAAAGTCTACGACCATCACCGCTAGAGTGATGGATAATTTTATCCATTGATCTGGAATCCAGCCCCACTCACTCTTTGCCTTTTTCATCTTCTAGCCGGTAGCTCCCTTCCTCCACCCGAGGCTTTTTGGTGATGAGGTAGTATGGAACCGCCACTATCAGCACGATTCCAGCCACGGCAACCAGGGCGATTATCAACACTAAGAAACCAATGCCTAGAATCGCGATCGCCCACGCTAGAACTTCGAAATGGTAGAGGAGTACCAGGATCGCTCCGAAGATCGCTCCGAAGATGAGCCCGTTGACCATTGCTCTCATCTTCTGAGCGTTTCCCTGAACATGGCCCCCATGCCAGAGGAACCCGAGGTTTGCCCACTGGGCATATATGGCGATAGGGCGCTTGCCAGGTTGTGGAGAGTCATGGACTGGATTAGAACTTTTCCTGGCCCTTTCAGAGAGGTCAAGAACAGCCCTTCACCACCGAAGAACATCGACTTTATGCCCTTTACCCTCTCTATATCATAATCTACGGTGGAGTCCCAACCCACGACGCTACCGGTGTCCACCTTCATCCTTTGATCGGGTTGGAGGTCGAACTCCACGAAATCACCGCAGGCGTGGATGAACACGGTTCCATCCCCTACAAGTCTCTCGAGGATAAATCCCTCCCCTCCGAAGAAGGTCGCCCCCAACCTCTTCTGGAAGGCGATGCTCATTTCCACCAGATCCTCGGCGCATAGAAATGCGTCCTTTTGCACGATGAATTCCCTTCCTCCTCTTAGATCTATGGCCTTTATCGTCCCGGGCGCGTTCCCTCCGAAGGAGACGAGTCCCGCCCCACCAGTCGATGTAAACTCGGTGAGAAACATGGTCTCGCCCGCAAACTTCCTTCCAATCGCTTTTGTCAGGCCGCCCCTCATCTTCGTATCCATGTTGACATTGCCACTCATATAGACCATCGAGCCAGCCTCTGCAAAAACCTTTTCATCTGGGCCCAACTCCATAGTGACCAGCTGGAGGTTATCTCCACTTATCTTGTAATTCATAGCATCCTCATGGGCGTAGGGGCGTAAAAAGATATTTCCATTCATTTGGAAGTTTATAGTCGCCGAAGATCCGATTCGAAGTTTTAAATGGGCGAAATAACGCGCCCCATGCCACAATTTACCTCTATATTCTCATGGTCGCTAATAAGGCATATATACACCGTTAGAACTACAAGGGAGGAAATGGAGAGAGAAGAACAGAGATGGGCTTCGACCGCAGGCTTCCTGGCCGCGTGCGTCGGCAGCGCAGTTGGCTTGGGCAACATATGGATGTTCCCTTATAGGGCGGGGAAGTATGGAGGAGGAGCATTCCTGGCCATATATATATTCTTACTCTTCATCGTAGGTGTAACTGGATTAACCATGGAATGGACTCTGGGCAGAAGCCGGGGAGGAGGGCCAATAAAAAGTTTTGCCGTGATGCCTTTTGGGAAGTATCTCGGGGTGCTACCCACTGTGACGATGTTTCTGATACTATCGTTCTATTCCGTCGTTTTCGCCTGGATATTGAGATTTTTTGTAGGCAGTATATCAGGAGAAATCTTCAGAGAGAGCTTCTTAAACGATATAGCATTCCAGCCTCAGTCGCTGATCTTTTGCATAATAGCCATCTCCATAACTACGCTCATAGTGATGGCGGGAGTAAAAAGGGGGATTGAAAGGGCAAACCTCGTAATGATGCCTCTGCTCTTCGTTCTATTGATAATCCTCGCGATAAAATCGGTCACACTGCCCGGGGCTTATCGGGGAGTGGAATTTTATCTAATGCCGGATCTTTCGGAAATGAATGCAACGACCTGGCTTATGGCCCTCTCGCAGGTCTTCTTTTCTTTGAGCCTTGCTGGGGGCACCATGGTGGTATATGGAAGCTATCAATCGAAAAATAGGGATCTCACACTCTCTTCTGTAGCGACGAGCCTTAGCGATACTGCGGTAGCAATTATAGCGGGGCTTGTCGTGATCCCGGCAGTTTTTGCGTTTGGCATGGAGCCGGGCGAAGGGCCTGAATTGATATTCGTTACCCTACCGAAAGTCTTTGCTTCGATGCGTTTTGGATGGATATTTGCGATACTCTTCTTCTTTACTTTAATCCTGGCCACATTATCGACGGCGATTTCGCTGCTGGAGGTGTGTGTGAACGCCCTCTGTGAGCATTTAAAGTGGAGAAGAAAAAAGGCAACGTTTCTCTCGGCGCTCTTGACGATGGCGTCCGGCTCTTTTTTGTCAGTAAATGAAAACTTTTTTGAATTTATAGTGGATCTCTCATCCATATATCTGGTTATATTGGGCGCACTAATGGCCAGTATTGCTCTTATGTGGTTCTATGGGTCAAAAAGAGCGAGGGATGAACTTAACAGGGGCGGGAGAATAAAGTTTGGGAGGTGGTGGGAGGTTATGGGCAAGTATGTGTACCCCGCAGTTCTAATAGTAATACTTCTCGCCGCGGCGCTGTTTGGGATAGGCTAACTATAAGGTACAGGTACTCCTCAATCGGAAATAAGTTTAAAGTTTTAAATACCCGCTCAGTATAACAATCCTCTGTTATGGTCAGCTTTGGAATTCATCCCGACTATAGGAAGGTAACGGCTGACAAGAAGGTAGAGAGTGCACCTTTGCCAGCGGAGGTTATCATACCCCTACATCAGCATATTGGGGCCCCTTGTAAACCCACGGTGGAGAAAGGTAGCGAAGTTTTGGCGGGGGAAAAGATAGGCGAAGTGCAATCCTTCGTAGCCGCTCCTGTACACGCTTCTATTTCGGGCAAAGTTAAGGACATCAGAAGAGCTCTCGTGCCAGTGGGTTATGAAGCGGATTGTGTGGTGATAGAAGGGGATGGAAAGGAGAACTGGGTCAAATTTGAAAAAAGAGATTCGGAAGAGCTCGAGCCAAAAGAGATCATTAACAGGATTAAAGAGGGGGGCCTGGTCGGGATGGGTGGTGCGGCATTCCCCACACATGTCAAATTATCACCTCCCCCAGAAAAAAAGATAGACGTTATTATAGCGAACGGGGCGGAATGCGAGCCCTATTTGACCTGCGATCATCGGTTAATGATCGAGGAAACGGAGCGTATAATAAAGGGGATGGAAGCCGCGATGAGAGTGCTCGGGTGTTCGAGGGGGTTAATAGGAATAGAGGACAATAAGCGGGAATGCATAGAGAAAATGGAGAAGGGGGCAGAATTATCTAGCTTTGAAATAGAGGTGAGGGAACTCAGAACTCGATACCCACAAGGCGCTGAGAAGATGTTGATCCACTCGTTGCTCAGGAGAAAAGTTCCCGTGGGGGGCTTGCCCATGGATGTGGGAGCGGTGGTTCAAAATGTGGGTACGTTGAAGGCTATATACGAGGCCGTGAATTTGGGCACGCCTCTGGTGGACAGAGTCGTTACCGTTACCGGCGGCGTTAAGCAGCCGCAAAACCTGATGGTCAGGATAGGCACCAGGATAAAAGACCTTATCGACTTTTGTGGTGGTTTTACGCAGGAGCCAGGCAAGATAATAAATGGCGGCCCAATGATGGGCATCGCTCAGGAGAGCGTGGAGGTTCCGGTCATAAAGGGGATGAGCGGCATTTTGGTTCAGTCCAAAGAGGATGTGGGGAAGAGGCGAGAAAGACCGTGCATAAGGTGTGGGTCTTGTATCGAGAGCTGTCCGCTGGGTTTGATGCCCACCACCATAGTCAGATACGCTAAAAAAGGGATGTTCGAGGACTGTGATCGTTATTACATAGCGAATTGCATTGAGTGTGGGTGTTGCTCATGGGTGTGCCCCTCTAACATTCCATTGGTGCACTGGCTAAAATATGGAAAAGGGGAGGTGTTGAAGATAAAGAGGAAAAAATTAGAGAAGGAAAGAGAGAAAGAGAAAGGAGGAGAGACAAAATGAGTGAGGGAGGAGATAAAGATAATGGGAAAAGGCAAGATAGACTCAGACTGGTCATATCATCATCGCCACATGTGAGGAAGGGGACGAGCGTCGAGCGTATAATGTATGCTGTTGTTCTATGTCTGATTCCAGCTCTCGCCGCTTCTGTCTATTGCTTCGGATATAAGGTCTTAGCCATTGTTGGCGTGAGCGTGGGGGCAGCACTTCTTACGGAGTTCCTGGCCAAACGATTGCGGAAAAAACCCTTTGAGATGGATGGCTCTGCAGTGATTACCGGCTTGATCCTGGGCCTCATGATGCCCCCCGGGCTCGAGTGGGGGCAGCTCTGGTTGCCAGCGGTTGGAGCATTCTTCGCCATAGCCATAGTAAAGGAAGCCTTCGGGGGGTTGGGGAGCAATATATGGAATCCCGCTGCGGGCGGTTTTCTTTTCTGTCTTCTGTCTTGGGCAGCGATGATGGGGGTCGGATGGATCGCAGATGGGGGGATAGTTTGGGAGATGATGCGGACTGAGGCCACTCCTCTCGTCGATCTAGAGAAGGGAGAGGTAAGCATGGAGGTGGTGAAGAATCTCTTTTTAGGGAATGTGAACGGAGCTCTCGGCGAAACTTCAGCTCTAGCGCTTCTGATTGGAGGTTTAGCGCTGATAGGGTTGAGGTACATAGATTGGAGGATCCCCCTTTCTTTCATCGGGACCGTAGGCGTGCTCACTTTCGCTCAAACGGGAGATCCTATCCTGACTCTGGCATACCTGTTCGCTGGTGGTTTATTCCTGGGGGCTTTCTTCATGCTCACCGATTATGTCACCTCACCGTTGACCGGTTGGGGGAGAGTGCTATTTGGGGTTGGGGCGGGCGCAGTCGTGGTGGTGATCAGGCTCTTCGCGAACCCGATGGAGGGGGTGGCGTATTCTATAATATTCATGAACATGTTTACCCCGTTGATAGATAGGTATCTGAAGACCGAGCCTTTTGGAAGGATAAAAAAAGAGGCTGAAGGATGAGCGAGAAAAACGATCTGGTGAAAGGGATCGCGATCCTTCTGGTCATAGCGATAATATCGGCCGGGGGATTGGCAGCTCTGGCGTCTGTTACACAACCGATCGTGGAGGAGAGACGCCTTGAGATATTTCGAGAGACCCTTGAGGAATTCTTCGAAGAGGAAATTTCACTGGGATCAGTGGGCATCGACGACAAAATCTTCAAAGATAAGCATTACTTGAGGGTCGTTTCAGAGGATGAGATAATAGGATATGTTGGAAACCTCTCATTTAGAGGTTCCGGGTATGGAAGTGATCCGATAGAGGCGATAATTGCTTTTAATGAAAGTTTAAAAGTAAAAGGAATAAAAATATTGAGCAACAGCGAGACGCCGGGATTTGGGGCGGATCTCCTTGAATCGAAAGAATTTTGCAATTATCTTCTAGGCAAGAGATCTGAGGAGCTGATTATAGACATGGTAAAAAAGGACATCGGGAGTGTTATCAGCGGGGCAACTTACACTGCTATAGCAGTGCTCGATGCTTTGAGGGATGCATGTGAAAGTATAAAAGCTAGCGAGGAGGTGAGTAGATGCCAATCCTGGCAGATCTCAAAAATGCGATAATATACAGCAACCCCGTTTTCGTGCTTTTGCTCGGATTGTGCCCTACGCTAGCTGTTACCACATCTCTGGAAAACGCGCTTGGGATGGGGATGTGCGTAATCTTCGTTCTGGTGCTATCAAATGTGACGATCTCCGCAATAAAAAATTTCATCCCTCACCAGGTGAGAATACCCGTTTATATAGTGATCATAGCCACCTACGTAACCGTTGTAAATCTGGCGATGGAAGCTTATCTGCCGGATCTGTACGATCAGTTGGGTTTATACCTTGAGCTGATAGTGGTCAACTGCATCATACTGGGTAGAGCTGAAGCCTTCGCATCCAGAAACTCCGTCTCCAGCTCCTTCGTTGATGGGATAGGGGTAGGGATAGGATGGACCCTTGCAGCGCTCCTGGTCAGCTTCATCAGAGGAGTCATGGGAAATGGCTCCATAATCATATGGGGCGATATAGGGATAAGAGGAATACTGGAAACACCGGCCACGGCGATAGGCTTGCCATACGGAGGGTTCCTTACCGTTGGGGTACTATTGGCGGCGTTTGCCTACATCGGGAACAGGAAAAAGCAAAAATCAGAATGCAAGGGGGTGGAGAGATGGTAGATTATATGGCCATAATCATAGGAGCCATGTTCATAAATAACTTCGTGCTCGTTAGGTTCCTGGGGCTATGTCCATTCTTCGGCGTTTCCAGGAAAACGAGCTCAGCACTTGGAATGGGCCTGGCGGTGATATTCGTCATGACCGTTGCTTCAGTCGTCACGAGCGTCATATATATCTATCTGCTGGAGCCCAGGGGGCTGGATTTCATGAAGATAGTGGTCTTCATCCTCGTCATAGCTGGTCTGGTGCAACTGATAGAGATGGCCATCAGAAAGTACAGCCCTGATCTTTACAAATCGCTTGGAATATTTCTCCCTCTGATAACCACAAACTGCGCCGTTTTGGGAGTTGCTCTCCTGAACGTGAGCACCGATTATGGATTAATACCCAGCGTCGTGAATGGCCTGGCCTCGGGCGCTGGTTTTACCCTGGCTCTGCTGATAATGTCGGGAGTTAGAGAGAGACTGGAGTTGGCGGATGTACCCGAAGCGTTCAAAGATATACCAGTAGCTTTCGTCTCTGCCATGTTCATGGGGATGGGCTTCGCCGGATTCAGTGGGGTGGTTTAAATAGATCTCATCTTCATCCTGATCGCAATAGCGATAGTGGGTGGTTTAGGCCTGATATTGGGTTTGGGCCTGGGATACGCGGGGAGGGTCTTCTCGGTAAAGGTCGATCCCAAGGTAGAAAAAATTTACGAATTGTTGCCACACGGGAACTGCGGCGCTTGCGGTTTTCCAGGGTGTGAGGCCTTTGCAAACGCAATCGTCGAGAACCCCTCTTTAGCGGAGACCTGCACCTCCTCGTCTCAAGAGGCGAGAGAGGAAATCGGCATCATACTGGGAGTAGAGGTCAGCGCAAAAAACGAGGTAAAAGCCCAGCTCTTCTGCAGGGGTGGAATAAACTCGAAGGACGCTTACGAGTATAACGGAATAGAGAGCTGCGCGGCAGCCTCTCTGTTGATGGGAGGGCCAAAATCCTGCAAATATGGCTGCCTGGGTTTCGGGGACTGCGTCGAGGCGTGTCCATTTAATGCTATATCGATGACCTCTTACGGTTATCCCAAGATCGATAGGGAGAAGTGCACTGGTTGTGGGATATGCGTGGAGACCTGCCCAAAATCGCTCTTCAGACTTATGGACAAGAACGATCCCCTGATTGCCTGCTCCTCTCAGGATAAGGGGGCCTTGGTATCGAAGTATTGCAGCACAGGTTGCATAGTCTGCAGAAGATGCGTGAAGGCCTGTGAGCCCGGAGCTATATCAATGGAGAACAATTTAGCGATGATCGACTATGAAAAGTGTACCCAGTGCTACAAGTGCGTGGAGGTCTGTCCCAAGGGTACGATAGTCCGCGTAGGGGCGAAGGTCGAAATCAAAGCAGAGAGTTAAAGAACTTAAGAACACGCTCCAGATTTTGAAGATCGACAAAAAACGAGGAGCCAAACAGATAGATATCATCCTCATAAGCTCCCAATACACCGTAACTCCATTCACAGAGTATCGTTCCATTTCCGGGGTCTATCGCTCGAGGGCGCAGCATCGATATTTTTTCTTCGTTCAACCAGGTGTAGATGTACCCATAAAATGCATTGTCGGAAAAGCTCATGCTGCTGCCCAACTCCTTCAGCACCAGGTTTAGATCCCGGTAACCGCTGTCGCTTTTATTGAAAGAGGTCATCACTACCTTACCACCTCCCTCCACAAACTCCTCGAGAAGCTCGACCTCCCACTCTGAGAGTGCTTCTCTGGGGTCGGATATCACGAAAACCGGGCTGTCCAGCTCCAAAACGGGAACGACCTTGCAGTGTATCGAGTTCGTCCAGAGCTCTCTCCTGACCCTCTCCATCGAGTAGATCCCCCTATTATCATGGGTCATGTCTATCTTTATGTGATAATCCCATTTCAGGTCCCAGTCATGAAGAAAAGCGCGCTCGAAGTAGTCAGCTACCTCTCCCTCTAAAACCAGGGAAATATCCCTATTGATGTTACAAGCAGTGTTCCAGTTCATGCTCGAGATGATTACCGTATTGCCATCTACGACCATGCCCTTATTATGGAGCATCCTCAGGGGGCCCTGGTCGAACAGTTTAGCCTGGAGGTCATAAATCTCACAGGCCCAATCGTTCAGGTGGTTTACGACCTTCTGGTTCTCCATGCCATTATAGGGGGACCCGTCCAGCAGCACCCTCACCTCGCACCCTCTCTCGGCCGCCTCCTTCAATGCCTCTATGTATGGGCTCTCTTCTCCGCCCCATTCCAGCTTGATGATCTGCTGCTCTACGTAGACGCTATGGTTAGCTAGAGCTATTTGATCGATTATCGGGTTCCCGTCCAGGAAGGGGGAGACAAACACCTCGGGTTTGGATTCCAGATCGTAGGTCATCGGCGTGAAAAAGGGATCATAACCACCTTCCACAGAGATCATGGGGAAGTCAAGATCAGCCCCATCCCATCTTATCTGATCTCTCCAATCGCCCGTACCAGTCGCCCACTCGGCGAGGAAGCAGTCCTCCATCAATTCCGCCAGAGAAGAGTTTCTTATGGAAATGCCCCATCCCCTGTTCCCATAGCTCGGATCCTGGGGCACGCCGTTCTCAACCCAGTTATCAGCGGTAATCAGAATTGTCTCCGAATCCAATATCGCGTACTTGGCGTGAAAAAGCGTATATTCGGTCTCTTCGAGAAATCTCACCTCGACCCCGGATTCATCGAGGTAATAGCAGAGCTCGAGCTTCTCTTTTTTTCCATCATTATCCTCCCCTATCACATCCCACTCGAGCAGTATTCTCACCTCGACGCCGTTTTCGGCAGCCGAAGCCATTTTATAGAGAAGGGGAAGAGAGGTAAGATCATACATCGCGACATAGATCCTGGTGGACGCATCATCTAAAGCACCAGATATTGCCTTGAAGGAGCAGTCGGGAGAGGTGAAAGCGGTAACGTCTTTCTCGGCTTCTGCACTATCCGGAATGAGAAACACAAAGATCGTCACGGTGAGAGCGACCGCTATTACCGTGGCAAAGATCAATCTCCTTTTCAAGGCAGGTCCATCCGCAGGCATCTACTCCCTTCTCTAGATAGTTAAGGTTCCTATACCTTTTCCCTTTAATCGATATCGGAGAAATAGATCAGATCTTGAAGAACAACCAATTTTTCTCCTCGCCCTTAAACCTCACCAGGCAATAGCCCCCTTTTAGTTTACTTCCTTTAAGGGAAAACACCATCTTCTCCGCTTCTCTCTCCTTTAATTCATACTCCCCTCTATCCCATATCCTGACTGTACCAGCACCGTAACCTTCGGGGATCTCACCTTCAAAATCGATGTAAGAGACATCATGATCATCCACCTGGATAGCCAGCCTTTTCACTCCCCGGTTGATTGGGGGCTCCTTGGGAATCGCCCAACTTTTCAGTACGCCATCCATCTCCAACCGAAAATCCCAGTGGAGATGTGTTGCATGATGCTCCTGAACCACAAATCTCATCGGGTCACCGTGGACCCATAGGCCCACGTTACTAAAGGTATCAGCGCATATATATGTTGAGCTGCTACGAAAAGGATATCGCCAAAAGAGCGCATCCCCTGAGCCATTATCAGACGGGAAATGGCAAATTCTATAAGGCCGGTCAACACTTGGTATCGAGATTTAAAGGCTCGCGAAGGAGAGAGAATGTCGACTCTAACGTTTTATGGAGGGGTGGGGGAGATAGGCGGGAACAAAGTCTTACTCGTGGACGAAAGCCGCGTGTTTCTGGACTTCGGGACGGATTTCGGGAAGGAAAGAAGGTACTACGAACCTCCATTCCTCCAACCCAGGAATGAGGGCCATCTGCTGGGGCTGGGGATTCTACCGAATTTGAAGGGCCTTTATAAAAACCGTGATGAAGAGCGATCTATCGATGGGGTCCTGGTATCACATCCCCACCTGGATCACTACGGCTATCTAAAATATGTCAGGGACGATATACCGATTATGTGCGGCGAGACTACAAAAACTATGATAATCGCAAAGGAGGCAAGCGGCATCGGAGCATTGGGATACCAGATCGCAAGGCTAACCAGATCGGGTTCTGAGATCTTCAAAAAATTCATCACGTTTCGAACCGGCAAGCCACCTTCCCACTCGCCAATTGAGTTTACCCCGGTCCATGTGGACCATTCAGTGCCGGGTTCTTACGGCTTCATCATCGATACATCCGAGGGCGCTGTCGTCTACACAGGCGATTTCAGATTGCACGGGGCCCGCAGTCAGATGTCAGAGGAATTCATCTCCGCAGCCAGAAAATCGGAGCCATCCACGCTCATCATAGAGGGGACGAACGTGGTGAACGCAAAGATGTCTAGCGAGGAAGAGGTGAAATCAAAAATCAGTTCGGTTGTCGAGAGAACAGAGGGATTATCGATGGCCGGATTTTCCCTGAACGATGTCGACAGGTTAAGATCGTTCTACGAGGCGGCCAGAGAGAACGGCAGAAAGCTGGCGGTATCGATGAAGCAGGCTTATCTGATGCATCAGCTGGAATCCGATCCGAATTTGTCGATTCCCTCGCTTAATGATCCGGATATTCTGATCTTCACCAGAGAAAAGAAAACCATATCCACATGGGAAGATGAGATCAAAAGCACGTATAACGTAATTAACGCGGTCGACGTGGAGAAGATGCAGCGCGATCTGGTACTTGCGGCAAGTTTCTACGATATGAACGAGCTGATCGCGATAAAGCCGATCCCTGGGAGCACCTACATCTTATCGCAGAGCGAACCATTCAACGAGGAGATGGAGATAGACTTTAATAAATTGATGAGCTGGTTGGAAAGATTTGGGATCCCACAGTATCAGGTACATGTATCTGGCCATGCTTTACCACACCAGCTGAAATGGGCGATAAAAGAGATAAATCCCAAAAGGGTCTTTTTGGTGCACACTGAAAAGCCAGAACTTTACAAGCGGTTTTTAGCTGATCTGGATATGGAGGTGATCAGTCCAGAGGAGGGGAGAGAATATGAGGTTTGACGCGATGGTTTATATGGCCCTGACTCGAATATCGGTATCGGTTCCTTTTACACATCGAATTATGAGTGGCCGTCCAAGCGCAGTAACCCAGCGCCTTCAAAATCGATGTAAGATAGATAGGTTCTAAGCCCAACTTTTCAGTACGCCATCCATCTCCAACCGACGGTCCCTTGGAGATGGGTGCATAATGTCCCACCTATTTAGATCTCTTTCAGGTATGTTTTGAATAATGGGTTGACAAATTCGTATTTGCCATTTAGCCCTACAATGATGCCCTTATGCCTTAGAGATGTTAACGCTCCATACACGTTCTGTCTGCTCTCATCGAAGGCTTTGTAAGGGGACAGATCGCTTCTGGCCAGATGTCTGACTATCTGAGCCTGGAGAGGCGCCCTTCTCAGATCAAACCATGTCTTTTCAAAGTACGTCGTCTCGTTCATAACCGATATTTCGTAGCCTTTTTTGATGTCACCATCTGTAATTTCTCTCCTCTCTCCTTTAACAAGCAAATAGATCGTCTGACATAGATAATTCACATAATGTGGATGCCCTCCAGCCAATTCCACAATCTTACCAGCGATATCCGGAGATATCCTTATCCCCACGTCTTTATAGGTATCGACGATGTATGGAACAAATGCATCTTTTTGTATTGGACCTATGGAGATTATCCTCCCAAAACCATAGAAAGCCTCGCTCCTCTTTGTAAATAGATTCTCCATCAAACTTTCCTCACTACCAGCAAAGAGATAGACGACGTTCTGATGATGCTGTAACTTCGCCCTCATTAGCTTTATCGTCCCCCCATCTATTTTAAGCATGTCTCCGAACTCATCATAAACAAAGAGCATCTTCCTACCAGCTCGGCTTGCAAACTCAGCTGGGAAATCCAAAGCCTCGCTTAAGAGCGCATCTTCGTCTACGGACCTATCCGCTACTCTCAACACGATCTCAAACTCATCGATTACTGCCTTCACCTCCACTTTACTCATCGCTTTGGCAAAACCTTTCCTGAATGAGTCGAGGATCTTTCTCAGAGAGACTTTTTTGTTGAGCAAAGTCGTCTCGATTATCTCCTCAGCCAGCTCTTTCTTCGTAGTTATCGTAAATAGATCTACATTTCCAATAAGATAACCCCTCAGTCTTCTCTGAGCTTCGAGCAGCAAAGAAGTCTTCCCATACCTTCTGGGTCCTATGAGGATGACGCTCTGGTCAGCATCGATAAGCGCCTCTATCTGTTCAAGCGTGTCCTCTCTTCCAACGAAATTCTCCCCAACAACGGGTCTTCCATAAACAAACCCCTTCATAAACCATAATGCATTTACAACAACTTATAGTTTACTATTCTGTAAAAATTATTGGTTTACAACGGTTCTTTTTACGACTGGGATATAGGATGATAGGCGTTGCTCAGAGGAGTCTTAGGAATTGCCCAGTCTAGCTCTAACCGAAAGTTCTGGGGATGGGTCGTGTGATATTGGATTCCTGAACGGCAAATCTCGTCTTATCGCCTTTCTTGCGTTTGCGTACTTAGCATATCGGTATCTTATCAAAAATTACTCACCGTAGGAAAATCCTTAGTTATTTATTATCTATCACCCCCATTACAAACAAGAAGGAAAAGATAACGACGGGGTCAAATTCTCAACGCCTTTATTACATCCTCCACTATTTGTTCATAATATGGAATCGTTGCTGGTAACAGGTTTTTCAAATCCCTTTCGTACTCTTCTCTGGTTGGAAATCTCAATTCGCCGAAGTTAATTTCGACAGATTTCTTCTTTATCAGGCCCCTATCTGTTTTAACTCCATCCTGTATCAGGCACCATATATCAAACAGATCTCTGGCCTCAGATCTCATGGACAGCGCCCTAATTTTTTCTGCGAGTATTTCTTCCCCGGTCATCGCGAGTAAAAAGAAACTCGATATATCCGGATAAGGGGTTGCAATCTGGATCCACCTCGGTTTTTGAACGGTCCCACCTCTCATGCCAGCATCTATCCTAATAGTATTCGTGGATTCCCTGCTCCCGGTGAATCTTGGCCCCGCGAATCTAATTTTAGAGGTATATGCGCCCTCGAATAACTCTTCTTTATCAAAACTGTGTTCCATCCCCATCAATTCCGTTTCTTTTAAAGATTTTTTTACGATTTTTTCCAATGTGGATGGAGAGAGCGCCGAATTGAAATCTAGATCCTCTGAAAATCTCTGATACCCATATGCTATTTTCAGGCAGGTTCCGCCCTTGAATATCAGCTCATCGGTGATTCTATAAATGGCAAACAGGAAAGACGTCTGGAGATAATCTTTCTCCTGATAATACAATCCAATATGATTTTTCCTGGCGATCATCGATAGTTGTTCGCGGGTTATCACAGGATCGCCTCTTTTTTGATGTCAACGTTCAGGTTTAGCATCCATTCGTGGTCGTATTTTTTACTTTTTGGCGAGGATGGATCCAGGAGAGAATATCCCTTTCCAATATTGCTTTTTAGTTTTAGTAGATCTTTATCTATGGGTAGTTTCAATGCCTTGGTCAGATAACCCAATCGTTTAATCAAAGAGGCGTTTCCCATCCTCAATGTATAGTCTGTTATCGTCTTCTCGCTGATTTCTTCCCAAGCATTCGATAAACATTTTGCAACTTCTTTGATGCCACCAGCGTATCTCGGCAGGAGTAAAGAGTCTATCAAAGATTTTTCCCTGTCAGCTATCACCACATCTTCTGAGCGGATATACCCAAAAAATCTCGGTGGAGATAGGGTAACGAATTTTATCCTCGTTTCTTCGTATTCGATTTCCTCCCTCCTCTTTGTCGTAACGACGAATGTTGTCCTGGGTAATTGCTCGGTGAACCCATGCCAGCTCAAAGCACTCCAGAAACTGATATAACTGGGGAAAACGACGTGGGAAGCTATGCTTAGAATATCTAGCTCTCCGTGCACGATCGAGTATTTCCCTGCCTCGATTTCTGATATCAGACCTTTTCTCTTCATCCTTGAAATTATCTGATAGCATCTCCCCCTTTTTATCCCAGTTAATCTCTCCAGATCCCTCGCGCCGAAAATTACCATGCCCGACCGATGAATCGAATCCAGAACCGAGAACTCGATTTTTGATATTGAACGTTTTTCAACGATTCCGCTCTTTTGCATGAATTAACATAAAAAGTTATATAATTTAAAGCTTTCGTATCAAAGGTACTCCTCCGGAATAGTAACCTAGATAAATGGCCTTTTTATTAATAATCGATGGGATGCATCAAATGTCCTTACTGCTCCTCTGACAACACTGTAAAGAAGGGAATAAGGAGGAACAAGTATGTCAAGAAGCAGAAGTATTACTGTAAAGATTGCGATAGG
>Ga0209633_10000497_pt1 | contig 45508 bp, 41 predicted proteins | sample Cruoilmetagenom1_FD_187290 | JGI IMG/M metagenome (GOLD analysis project Ga0209633, IMG submission 187290) | Oil polluted marine microbial communities from Coal Oil Point, Santa Barbara, California, USA - Sample 1 (SPAdes) (version 2) | ecosystem: Environmental > Aquatic > Marine > Oil seeps ... | reverse complement strand
AATATTTCCACAAATAAATTTCGAGTTTTTCCATTCAGTTTGGCTTTTTTCGGAAGCTACAACATACTTCGTTGCATTATTCAGTTTTTGGGCTACAGGATTATTTTTGTCAGCTTTCGGAAAATGTGTTGCAAAAATCTCATATGTTTTTCGTCCAAGTAGAAGGTCATATTCACTTGACATTGCCTCACGACCGACTTGTTCCATTACTTCATTCCAACAATCTTGAGCCCAACCTCCTTGAGTAAATCCTCCAGAAATATCTTCTTTTGGGTCGTTTGGTGATTGCATTACTCCGTCAAGGGATTGAAAAGTCAATATTGCTAAATTTCTCATATTTTCTCGATTTTTCTTAAATGCACGCCAACGGTTGGCGTGAATCCAACGTTGGAACACCCACCGAACCCGCTATTAAATTTACACATTGTTGTGCTTAGTTGTTTATACTTATTTCTTAATTTTTCTAATCAGTTCGGTTTTTGAATAGGTCCTATCACTTTTATAAGTAAAGTCAAGCTTATCTCCTTGTATTATTTTACAAGTAATCGTTAAATCAGCATTTTCATTTACCAATATCAATCGTTGATTGTCGAATTTACCTTTTAATCTTTGCCATCCAGGTGAATTTATTCCCCATTGTGGTGCTGTTCCCCAAGCATAAATAGCATCAACGTCAAGATTTTTATGAATATTTTCTATGACAAGTTCAAAATCCAAGGTTCCGTCTGTTACTCCAAACCATTTGCCAGAATAAGTCGCATAATTTCTGGATATATTATCATCAGGTGGAATTAAGTTCATGTCTTCCGGAAAATCTAACTTTGATTCCAATTTTTCCAGCAGTTGATAAAAAGTATTTTTATAAGAAAATTGATAAGATGAAGGATTATTTATCCAACTCAATATTTCTTCCAAGGGCTGTGCAGTATTTAACCAATAATCGGGTTTGTATCCTATGCATTCGTTAATACCGGGGATGATTATTAAATGCCGAGGGAGACTTGCGATAAATTTTGAATTTGGCAAATAATAACCGAAAGCACTTGGAAATTGCACAGAGCCACCAGTATTTTCACCAATCAGGATTCTTTCTTTAACTGATTCCGATACACCAACCATAGCTTCACCGGCTGATAAAACATTTCTGTTTGCCAAAACAATAAGATTTCCTTTATATCCTTCTTTTATTCCTTTATATGGCGTGCTGTCAAACTTCCATTTTTTTATTGTTGTGTTATTGACATGTGGCTCATTCCCATTATTTAGATTTAGGTAATCAATCTCAGGCAACAACTCTTTTTGAGAAGATACTTTTGAAGGATTTGAATATTCAAGAATAGGAGGTGATTCAAGTATTGCCCAATAGGTTTTCCAGTTAATTGCACCATTCAGATTTTCTATAAATTTTTGAGGATACAGATTTGAACCGCCTCCATTGTTCATTACATTAATAATTATAGTTTCTTCATTTACTAACTCTTTGCCTTTTTCTGTAAATTTTTGTAAAACGGGATTTAACTGGTTCGTAAAGCTTGAAACTCTGAGAGCAGGTATATTATTTTTTCGTTCTAAATAAATCCCTCAGATTGATTAAATTTTGCATAGTTTAAACGGTTTTCAAACAATGGAACCTGTAAAACTTTGTTGTTAAAAGAAAACTGATTTGAAGTAATACAATCAAATGATAATACTCCGATTAAATAATGATTTTCGTTTAAAGGAGATATGGTCTGAAATAAATATATTTCAGCATTTTCCTGAGTAAAATCATCACCAATTTTTACATCATCAAATTGAGAATCGATAACCTGAAATTTACCTTCAGATATTTCTTTCACAATTATTTCACTAAAATATACTGATTTATGTCTATATGCATTATGTTTTTCTTTTCCGATAAAACCAATATGTCCATCTTTTATCTGCATTAAAATTTTTACAAATTCCTTTTCAAAATTCTCTATTGGAATTGTATCATTTTCCAATATAAAATCTTTTAATCCCTTAAAATAACAGTCGAAATCTACTCCTTGATGTTGCCAATATTCAAATCCAGAATAGGATGTTCTAAATAAATACTCAAGGCATTCAATATCGGCAAGTGCTTCATTACTCGTTATAAAATCTGGTAAAGACAATCTATTTTCTCCATAATATGGAACAACTTTCTTGTAAGCAATTGGAACCTCAGTTTCGAGAATGAACTTCTCAAATACTTTTGGAACCTTATTGTTCTCTTCATTATTTTTACATGAACATAAAACCACAAAAAATATAATAGGAATGATTTTGTCCAGTTGAATTAATTGGCGTTTCATTTCGTAATGTGTTTTATTAGTTATTGAACGTTTGTCTGCTTTTTCACAATTAAGCACAACGTTTTGCCGGTATGAATAGTTTGGCTTTCAAGACTCACAATTATCAAGTTACAGTAAACATAAATAAAAGAATTAAACTACGCAAACCACTTACTGCCAAATTATTTATACCGGCTGTTATGCCCTGTCGCTAATTACTACCTCTAAAAGAATAATGACTCAATAATACTATGAAATATGAAATTCTGGTATTCTATTGCCTTAATTGTTTAAATTTATCTGATAACCAAATTACTCAGTTTTTTTAATATTTTTGTTTTAAATCTAGTATGATTAGATTTAATAGAATATGTTTTATAGCGAGTTAGTAGTAATCTATTTAACCATATCTTAATGAGTGACGAGCTATCAGAATTGTAGGCTATTTTGTAATTTGCTACTAAGTCTAATTTGAAGATAAACAAAACTAAAACCTGACCTTGGATGTGCAATTCCGTTGGGAGGGAAGAAACAAGCAGATAATTATGAACTCATCCACCATTATATCTGAACTACGTGAATCAATTTGTTCTGGAGATGTTGCAGTTCTCTGTGGAGCTGGTATTTCTAAAGAATCAGGATTGCCTGTTGTTAATGATTTAGTTTCATTCATTCTAGACAAACTGAACGCTACTAAAGAGGAAAAGTTAAAAATTAAAAAAGGACGTCTGCCGTTTGAAGGCTTTTTTGACTTAATAGTCGCTGAATGTAATATAAGCCAGCTATTGAATATATTTCGTTTAGGTTCCCCAAACATTAATCATATCTTCTTGGCTAAGTTAGTTAATCTAGGATTAGTAAAATTAATCTGTACAACTAATTTTGACACGTTAATAGAAGAAGCATTTGCAGATATTGGCCTAACAGCTAACTTAGATTTTAAGGTTATGATTTCGAATTCTGATTTTGATAAGACTCAATTAAAAGTTAGCAAACCTTTACTCATCAAATTACATGGATGTATTTCTGATGAAAAACAACTTGCGATTTCTATACAAAATGTTGCAAATAAAGTTGGATTAGAGAGTAGAGCCAGAATTATTAAACAACTATTTTCGGAAGGTAAGCACCGTGTAGTTTTGGTTCTTGGTTATAGCTGTTCCGACGTATTTGATATTATCCCTTCTATAAGTGAAATTAGCAAAAACCATAAACGCGTAATATTTATTAATCATGATGAAAATGTTGAGAATAGGGCTATAATTGAAGACATTCGAAAACAAAGTAGTCCAAATCCATTTATTAACTTTCCTAATAGCTCTCGAATATTTTGCCAGACAGGCTGGTTGATAAATAAGTTATGGTGGGGCTGTATTAATAAACAGTTAATATATAGGCATAACCAACACGTACATTGGAAACGTGAGGTAGAGCAATGGGTTACTCTATCTGCACAGATAGATGCAGGACCAATTTCTCATAATATCTTGGGGCGTCTATTGTACAGAGTATCAGAATTATCTCTTGCGCTTAATCGTTATAAAATTGCTCTCACTGAAGCTCGTCGAGTTGGACGTATGGATGAAGCAGCACACACATTGAACCTCCTTGGTTCATGCTATGGCCGTCTCATGAAACTTGAAGACTCAGAAGAGTGTTTTTTGAATGCACTGAAAGAAGCAGAGAAACTTGATATAGTAAATACTCAATTAAGTGCACTTTATAATTTAGGTATTCTCTATATCCAGCTAAATGAATTCCGGAAATCAATTAATTGTAATTTACGTAGTTTGGAATTGGCTAAGATAATTAATGACACTGAACAAGTACTTTACGTTTCTAATAGTTTGGGGGTTAATTATTCTCGTTTAGGAGAATATCCTAGTGCAATCAAACATTTAACTGAAGGCCTCGAAATCGCCACTGTGCAAGGTGATATGGATCAGAAACAAGGTTGTCTTGTTAATCTTGGTAGTGTTTATCGTAATATGGGTAACATTAAGGAAGCGCTCCGTTTGTATGAGCTTGCTTTAGAGATTTCTGTCAAACTCTCCGACTTGAGAACTCAAATCATAACTCATGTTGTAATTGGAAATGCTCATATCGAGATGGGGGAATATTTGGACGCACAAGAAAATTTTTATGAAGCAAAGGAGATTTCCGATCAAAAAGGATTTGAAGATATTAGTGCAAGTTGTATAGAAGGCCTTGGGAGGGTTCACCAACACCAAAACCAATATCAAGAGGCTATGAGATCGTTTGAAATGGCGTTGCAAATATACAAGAAGCATGGAGATAAAAAGGGGCAGTTAAATGCCCTAAATAATATAGGTAGTTGTTTCTCTAAACTCGGAGATTTCCAATTATCATTGCAATGTCGTAGAGATGCATTAAAAATTGCAAAAATTATTGGCAATCAAAAGGATATATACATGATCCATGCAAATATTGGTGGAAATCTTGAGGATCTTGGTGATAAAGAGTCTGCGCTACAATATTATAAAGAAGCACACACTGTATTACTCCCATTGTTAGGTGCGGAGCATCCATATGTAAAGGAGATTCAGAAAGGTATTCATACTCTGACTCATAGCTAGAACTCTATTATTTGTCTACACAAGCTTTTTAATTGCTGAGGGCACTGATAAGCAACATTATACAATTATTAAAGACAAGAAATTATAGATAAGTTCACTAAGCAGTTAAGTATTGAAAATTCTAATGTAAAAAAAGTAACTGAGGATGAGATACAGAATTATTTATTTTATTGCAAAGAGCATAGAAAATATGCTTTTTCAACAATGAAGCAAGTTATTGCAACAATTAGTTTTTTGTAAACAACAGTATTTTACAAACCAATTCCAAAAGCCTTAGATATTAAACTAAGAAAACCCTCACACTTACCGACTGTGTTATCAACAAAAAAGATAACCAAAATTTTAGAAGTGACTAAAAATTTAAAACACAAAACTATTTTAATACTTATGTACTCAGGTGGTTTACGTTTAAACGAATTAATTAATTTAAAAATTGAAGATATAGATTCAGAGACGATGAAAATACACATAAGACAAGCCAAAGGGAAAAAAGATAGATATATTATGTTATCTGAAAATGTACTGATTTTATTACGAGATTATTACAAATTGTACAAGCCTAAAAAATATATTATCGAGGGACAAGGCGGAGGAAAATACAGTCCGCAAAGTATTCAATCGTTTTTAAAAGCGCAATTAAAAAAGCTGGTATAAGAAAAAAAGCAACGGTTCATTCATTAAGACACAGTTTTGCAACTCACTTATTAGATGATGGAACAGATATTCGATATATCCAACAATTGTTGGGTCATAAGCGACTTGAAACAACTCAAATTTATACTCATATATCTTCCTACTCTATTAATAAAATTAAAAGTCCGGCAGATAAGTTAGATATATAAATAGTTGATTTCCCTAATTGTTATTTTACTTCTCGTAATCAGAAATAATTTTATCAATCAAATCATTTGTCTCTTGCTTAATAATTTGTCTTTCCTGTTTTACTTCAAACCAATCTATAGTTTTTTTAATTCCTTCGGCATAAGGAATGGTTGCTTTAAAATCTGGAACATATCTTTTAATTTTTGAGTTGTCAAAAATAACGCTGTGAGCTTTATCTCCAAGCAGACTCTTTTGAAGATGAGAATCATATTTGGAAATAAAATCCGTCGGAATATGGATTATATTTGCAGACTTTCCAACTGCATTTGCTGTTGATTCATATATTTGATTCCATGATAATACTTCATCCGAAGTTATGTGGAATGATTCCCCGATAGCCTGCCTATTTCCTAAAAGTCCGACAAATCCTTTTGCAAAATCTTTTGCGTGCATTATTGTCCACAAAGCAGTTCCATCTCCATGAACGATTACCTTCTGTCCCTTTTTCATTCTGGCAATTATTGTATAATCTTTCCAGCCGCCTATTGGTAATGGTATAACAGTGTCGTAAGTTAATGATGGTCTCACAATTGTGACTGGGAAATTATTTTCACTAAAGGTTTTATTTAATAATTCTTCACACCCAATTTTATCCCTGGAGTATTGCCAATATGGATTAATAAGTGGTGTTGATTCGGTTATGAACGGATTGCTTGGTGGTTTTTCATATGCCGAAGCTGAACTTATAAAAATATATTGTTTAGTTTTATTTTCAAATAAACTTATATCATTCAAAACATCTTTTTTAGTGAATGCAATCCAATTTACAACTACATCCCATTTGTGATCGATAAGAACTTTGTAGCATTCAGCCTGGTTGTTTATATCAGCAATAATTTCTTTACCTTCAGTTAAAGATAGTTTTTTATTCCCCCTATTTAATAAATATAGATCTATACCTTTCTCAATACATAATTTACTAACTTCCGTACTAATGTTGCCCGTACCGCCGATGAATAATACTTTCATTTTTTATCTTCTTTATTTATCTATTGTAATCAATTTCCGGACATTTAATTAAAATCATTTTTGATATATTATAAAATATGAATTTAACATAAAAAATGATTTTAATTAGTTGCTAAAATTATGCAATACCGTCATTCACGAGCGTTTACCCGATAGAAACATTCGGGTACATTTTTATCGGGAATCCATTCCATAATTTATGAGATTCCGGCTTAAAACATGCCGGAATGACAGACTTTTTTTGAGTTCTGCAATAGCCTGCATGGCGGAGTCAACCTGTCTATGGATAGGAAGATATAACAAAATTTCTCATTTGTTTAATTTCAGTTAATTAGGCAATTTGAACGAACTAAAGAAATAAAATTAATATATTAATTATAGATTTAGTAGAAAAAGGAATATAAGTGGAAAAACCAGAGAATTTAATATTGGTAATATTTGGTGCTTCGGGAGATTTAACCAAGCGAAAACTGATTCCGGCTCTTATGGATTTATATACTCAAAATTTATTGCCGGATAATTTTGGAGTTCTAGGAGTAAGCAGAACAAAATATTCTGATGAAGGCTTCAGGGATCTAATGATTGAGAGTATTAAAAAGTTTGGTTATGGGTCGGAGAGTACTGAAGAAGAGGTAAATAAATTTGGCGATCATTTATACTATCAAGCTATTGATACGTCAAATCCTGAAGATTATAAACATATTAAAAATAGACTGGCTGAACTTGATCAAAGCATTACGAAAAGCGGGAATTATATATTTTATTTATCAACGCCACCCAGTTTGTATAATATTATTCCGGCATATCTGGCTCAACAAAAATTAAATAAAGGGGAAACCGGCTGGAGAAGATTAATAATTGAAAAACCATTCGGTTATAATTTAGATTCTGCAATTGATTTAAATAAGCAGATACTCGAATATTTCGACGAAGACCAATTATATAGAATTGATCATTACCTGGGCAAAGAAACTGTTCAAAATTTATTGGTTACAAGATTTTCGAATGGCATTTATGAACCCTTGTGGAACAGGAATTTTATTGATCATGTAGAAATTACTTCCGCCGAAGATCTTGGTGTAGGAAATCGGGGGGGATACTATGAAAACTCAGGGGCATTAAGGGATATGCTCCAAAATCATTTATTACAAATGGTGGGTTTAGTTGCAATGGAACCGCCTTCTTCGCTTGATTCCAGAGCTATTCGAAACGAAACTTTAAAAGTTTTCCAATCATTTAGACCTATGGCTGAAGATGTGATCAAATCTGTTGCAATTCGGGGGCAATATGTTGCTTCCAAAGTGCGGGGGGAAATGATACAAGGATACCGGGAAGAGAAGGGTGTTGACCCGAATTCCAAAACGGAAACATATGCCGCACTTAAGTTTTATATCGATAACTGGAGATGGGGAGGGGTACCTTTTTATATAAGAACCGGAAAACGTTTACCGACAAAGGTCACTGAAATCGTAATTCACTTTAAACAAACGCCGCATTATTTGTTTAGCAAAAAAAATGGGGATGAAGCTTGCAATCAACTAATTATTAGAATTCAACCCGATGAGGGAATTCTATTGAAATTTGGAATGAAATTACCAGGTGCCGGATTTGATGTACAAAATGTTAATATGGATTTTCATTATAGTGATTTATCAGATGTTAAATTACCATCTGCCTACGAAAGACTTCTTCTGGATGCCATGTTGGGAGATTCAACACTTTATGCAAGGGGTGATGCCGTTGAGGAAGCTTGGAAATTTATAGCGCCTATTCAAAATGTTTGGGAAAATGATAGGTCCGTTAAAGTATTTGGATACCCCGCAGGCACTTGGGGACCGGAGCCCGCTGATGAGTTAATTGAAAATGCAAATTGGCGGTATCCATGTAAAAACTTGGCCGATGACGGTAAGTATTGTGAATTGTAAACTATATCTATTAATTAAAAACTCACCTTACGCATAACCGTCATTCTGAACGAAGTGAAGAATCTCAACATTGTGAATCCTTGAAATTTTGAGATATTTCGCTCTGCTCAACCTGTCTACCGACAGGTAGATATGACAAATTTTATTTATCGCGCGTAAGACGAGTTAGAAAGTAATTATGATAAAAATATTCGAAACGCCGGAAGAAACAGTTTTAGGTTTTGCAGAAAATTTAGAATTGTTAATCAACAATAGCATTTTGCAAAAAGAGCAATTTAACTTAGCTCTTTCCGGTGGAAATACGCCGCAACTATTATTTAATGAATTAAAAAATAATTTTAGAGATAGTGTTGATTGGTCATTTGTCCATTTTTTTTGGGGAGATGAACGATGTGTAAATTCCAATAGTCCGGAAAGTAACTATGGTACGGCAGATAAACTTTTCCTCAATTCTATAAACATTCCCAAAGAGAATATTCACTCTATTAATGGCGAAGAAAATCCGGAAGTAGAGGCTAAAAGATATTCAGAGGAAATAGTTAGTTATCTTCCTCAAATAAATAATTTACCCTGTTTCGATTTAGTAATATTGGGATTGGGAAATGACGGACATACAGCTTCCATTTTTCCTAACCAGATGCAATTATTAGATTCTAATAAAATTTGTGAAGTAGCATATCATCCTCAAACTATGCAAAAAAGAATTACATTAACAGGAAAAGTATTAAATAATGCTAAAAACATTTCTTTTCTGGTATTGGGTGATGAAAAATCAAAGGTGGTTGGTGAAATATTTAATAAAAATAAAAACTATAAAGAATATCCTTCCTTTTATATTAAGCCAACTTCTAATAATATAACTTGGTTTATGGATGAAGCAGCCGGCAAATTAGTCGAATCCAAAATGCTTAAGAACCCTTAGGGCTCTGAGTGTATTCCATCTGCTGGGTTTTCCGCCTCTTTCCATTTCAAAATGTGTTTGTCCGGGATGTTTAGATTGCAATGCCCATAACCCATCTTTGTTTCTTTTTTTTATAAGTAGATCAAGAGCATCTTGCATTCTTGGGTCATAATCAATATTGGCATATTGAAAATAGTCAAGGCATCGAAGAATATCGTATTTCCATCTTGATGGATATGATAACCTTGTGAAGCTGTCATTAATTACTTTCCCGGTCTTATCTGATTTGTATAACCTGTGCTTAAGGATAAACTCAATACTTTCTTGTTCACCTTTTTTTAATTCTTTAATTCTGTGCTTATAGTTGTTCTTTTTAAATTCGAATATTCCTTCAAGAATTGATAAAGTAGTATGAAGCGAACTGTGGGCAGCACCTTTCCTAGTTGATTGACAATTAAATCCACCATCATTCATTTGATTATTTAGAATATAATCAACAATTGATTTTAGATCTGCCTCATCTGATTTAAAGTAAGCTGCATAATTTAATACCATTCCATTTATGCAAATATCTTTATTTACAATCATCTCATACTTTTTTACATAATTATGACTCATCTCGTTTTGAAGAACAGACTTTATTATTTTTTGTATCGGTTTTGTATTTGGAGATATGCATAAATTTTTAAGTTCTAGAATAGTGTAATGAGTAGATGTCCACTTAGGTTGATAAAAAGCTATTCCCCAATGACCATTTTTATTTTGTAGAGAGAGAAATTCAGCACCCCATCCTTCTTTACTAATTCTGCCCTGAAGTTTTTTACTATCTTGATCTAAAAGATCTCGGTGGACTTGATATTGAATTGATGGATCACCTTCAAGTAACCATTTAATTATAGATTCGTCTATCATGGAAATCAATATTTAATTAAGTGTCTGCGTAAATTAAAAATTTATGTATTATTCTGATCTTGAAATCAAAATTTTTGATTCTTTTTTCTCTAATTTTTTACTAACCTGGAAAAATATGCCGTAGTATACAGCCATAATCATTATTCCCAAAACGAAAGAATATATTTCAGAATTATTTGTAAATATTTTACTTCCTAGAAATATAGCAGAAATTAAAAGAAGCAAAGGATACAAATAAAGATTAAATGCAGCACCGAGTAAGTTTTTACCCATAATGGATACCGTAACTCTATCTCCAATATCATATTTGGAATTACTAGGGATCGTTAACGTTTTTGAAGAATCTTTTTTAGGATTACAAAATAATTTAGCTGAGCATTCATCACAATTATCATTCTCAATTAATTTAATCTCAAGAAATCCATTGTGTGAATTTAACACAACTCCCTGTTCAACTAGTTCTTCGTTCATTTTATATTATTGTTTGTATAAAAATCTGAGGAGTCCCAACTAATGCTGGGACTATCTGACTACAAACAGGTGGAGTTGAGATTCTTTCAGCACAAGATTTCCGCAGTATGAATATTTCAGAACAGAATTTAAGAATTCTCAAACTTTCCTAACAAATGTCAGGGTCCTCAAGATTTTAAAAATTAATTTATTGTTTCGTTTTCTTCATCAGCACTTAATTTTCCCAAAGCACCTGTTCTGCATTTTTCCATTGGAACTTTTGAAAAATCGACTTGGTCATAATTTATAACAGCAAGGTCATTATCCATTTCAATTCCACCTTCCGATGGACGGGCACAAATGCTACATCCCATGCATGCAACAGAACAAACATTTTTAGATTGTTTTGGATTATCATGATTTTTGCAGAAAACAAAAACATTTCTGTTTTCAGGATGCATTTCAATAATATCACGTGGGCAAGCTTTTACACACATTGTACAGCCAGTACAGTTCGCTTCAATAAGTTCTGGTATACCATTCTCATTCATAAATAAAGCATCGAAAGGACAAGCATCAACACATTCTCCTGCACCCAAGCATCCGTAAAAACAAAGTTTATCACCACCTGAAACTATATCCATAGCAGAGCAGCTTAATGGACCATAATATTCTGTCATTTTATCAACTGCTTCACTAACACCCCCATTACACAATATTCTGGGATAAAATTTTACTGTATCATTGGCGTCAACACCCATTATTTCAGCAAGAAGTTTTGCAGTTTCATTGCCACCTACCGGGCACCCGGTAACTTCTGCTTTTCCATCAACAACATTTGTTGCAAAATCATAACAACCGGCTTTACTGCATGCACCGCAATTTGCACCAGGCAATGCATCATTTATTTTTGCAATAAGTGGATTTTCTTCAACTCTCAATTTTTTATCTGCAAATGCAAGTCCGCCCGCAAAGATAAATGCTAATCCACCCATTGTTGCTACAGCTATTATTAAAGTTATATCCATGATATTATCTCAATTTTTTGTTGAACTACTAAACAAAGAATTTGTCATTCTGAGTTGTTCGGCAGATGCCGAACGACCTGCCTACCGCAGGCAGGCGTGAGAATCTCATAACCTAAATTGTTGGGAGATTTCTCAATCACTTCGTTCATTTTCGAAATGACAAACAAACTTTATCAAAAAACAAAAAGAACTATCCGGAAATCATTCCGGAGAATCCCATAAAAGCTAATGCCAAAATTCCAGCTATTATTAAAGTGATTGGAGCTCCCTGAAACGGTTTTGGAACATCAGCTATATCTAATTCTTCTCTAATGCCTGCCATAATTGTTATTGCTAATGTAAAACCTACACCTGCTCCTAGACCATAAATTATCCCTTCAATAAAATTATATTCTTTAAGTACTATAAATAACGCTAATCCTAATATCGCACAGTTGGTTGTAATTAATGGAAGAAAGATTCCCAATGCTCTATATAATGGTTGACTGATTTTTTTTATAACCATTTCTACAAACTGAACAAGAGATGCAATTACCAAAATAAAGGAAACATATTGTAAAAACTCTAATTGAAACTCAACGAGTATTAGGTGATAAATTAACCATGTGACAATTGAAGCAATTGTCATCACAAATGTTGTAGCCAAGCCCATAGAAAAAGCAGAAGAAATTTTATTGGATACACCTATAAATGGGCAAATTCCTAAAAAATAACTTAATACAAAATTGTTAACTACAGCTGATGAGAAAAATATAAGAAATAGTTCCATCTATTAACTCTCCTGTTTAGCTTTTAATGTTGCTTTTACATTTAAATAATCTTGAACGATTGCTTCTTTTGTAATTCTCTTTTTCCTTTCAGAGTGTGCATTTGATAAACCCATTAACAATCCTAAAGTTAAAAATGCACCTGCTGGTAATATCATAATTAGCCATGGTTCATAAAAATCCGGTAAAACTTGAAAACCTAATAATGTTCTTGAGCCAAAAATTTCTCTCATTCCACCAAGGACAAATAGTGCAATTAAAAATCCTGAACCCATTCCTAATGCATCGAGTACAGAACGTCCAACACTATTTTTAGAAGAGAACGCTTCTTGTCTTCCAAGAATTAAGCAGTTTACAACTATTAAGGGAATATATGGTCCCAATGATTTACTTAGTTCTGGAAATTGAGCTTTCATAACTAAATCTACAATGGTAACAAATGTTGCGATAATTAAAATATACGCTGCTATTCTAACCTGTGATGGAACTAGATTTCGTATTAATGAAACTATGAAACTCGAAAATACCAAAACGAAGGTAGTAGCAAGAGCCATAGCAATACCATTTATTGCAGAAACAGTAACCGCTAATGCAGGACACATACCTAATACTTGAATAAAGACAGGATTATTTTCCCACAATCCTTTTAAATATTCTTTTGATAGACTCAATTTGCTGCTCATAATTTTCTCGAATAATCTTAATAGGTTTTACATTGTCATTCCGAATTTATTTCGGAATCTAAAATTCTTTAAATATAAGATGCTGAAATAAATTCAGCATGACAGAATCTTTAATTTATTTACTTTCTTTTTCTCTTAATTTCTTTACTCCATTATTAATAATATTAACAATAGCTTTTGATGAAATAGTGGCACCGGTAATTGCCTGAATTTCATTTGGATTAGATGGTTCAACACCTTTAACCCAGTCTATTTGAGGCTTCACTAAAAGATTAATAAATTGATTTGTAAAAGGAGTTTCAGTTACCTTTGTGCCTAATCCAGGAGTTTCGACTTGTTCTAAAACTTCAAGTCCCAAAATATTAGTTAAATCTTTATTAACACCAACAATCAATCTAATTTTCCCTTGAAATCCATTTCCCTCATATGGTAAGGCATAACCTAATGAATTTTTATTATCATCAAATACTTCATATAATTCGAAATTAACGTTTTCAATTTTCTCATATTTTGTTGCATCAGATTGAACTACGAATATCGCTCTTTCTGTTTCAGCCTTTCTATTTGCTTCAATTTTGGGAGCAGCCCAGCTATTAATTTCAGATAATAATGCTCCGGAAACAACACCTATTATTGTTAAGGTGATCAGCATGTGGATAACTAATTTCATGTTGTTTTACCAAAAGTTTTTGGTTGAGTATATTTATTAATCAATGGTACAAAGCCGTTCAAAAGTAATATTGAATACATAACACCTTCAGGTAATCCGCCGAATAACCGAATAAGGACAAGAACAAAGGAAATACCTAATCCGTATATCCACATTCCTTTTGCAGTTAGTGGAGAAGTGACCCAATCAGTTGCCATGAATAAAGCCCCAAATAAAAATCCACCAGCAAATAAATGGAAAATAGGTGTTGGATATGCCGACATGTCAATTAACCAAAATATCCCACCAAAAATTAGAATACCCAAGATTGATGCTACAGGAACCCTCCAATTTACAACGCCAATAACAATAAGAAAGATTCCTCCCAGTAATACTGCAATAGCGGAAGTCTCACCAATTGAACCACCAATATTTCCTAGAAATAAGGATTGGTTATCTGTCATTATTGAATCAAACTTAAATGCTGATAGTGGAGTTGCAGAACTAACACCATCAACAGCAAAATTCGGAGTTGTCCAAGTCGTCATGGGTACGGGGAAGGCAGCTTGTAAAAAAGCTCTTCCTACTAATGCCGGATTAAAAATATTGTATCCCAATCCACCGAACACCTCCTTACCAACTGCAATTGCTACAATTGCTCCCAGTGCTGTTGATGAAAGAGAAAAATTTGGCGGGATAATTAATCCTAACAGCAATCCTGTTATTAGCCCACTACCATCTTTTAATGTAACTTTTCTTTTCCTTACAACTTTAATAGCGGCTTCCGTTCCTAAACAGAAACCAACACTAACCGCAATTATTAAAAGTTGATAGAATCCAAAGAAAAGAACAGCAGTTATTAGTGTAGGAACTAATGCTGCTACAACTAACCACATTGCCTGAACAGTTGACCACCTTGAATGAACATGAGGCGAACTAGCAAGTTCTAATTTGTAAGTCGGATTTTCCTTTACTTCAGCCATGTTACCTTATTTAGAATATTTAATAAGATTAAAATTACTTGTCATTCTGAGCGGAGCGAAGAATCTTTTTACCTAATTTAAGTTCGAGATATTTCGTTCGGCTGTTGCCTCACTCAATATGACAATATTATTGTTCCGTAACTTCTTTATTTATTATTCAGCAGATTTTTGTTCTCGCTGCATTTTCAAAACTCTTTGTTTTCCTAATCTAATCCACTGTACTAAAGGAATATTAGCCGGACAGGTATATGCACATGTGCCACATTCCATACAAACAGTTATATCTAAATTTTCAGCTTCTTCTAATTTTTCCAGCTGCGAATATCTTGCCATTTTTGTTGGGACCAGCTCCAATGGGCAGGCATCAACACATTTTCCACATTTTAAACATGGAGTTTCAGCGTGATCATTTATTTCATTTTTTGTAAGTATTAAAATTCCTGAAGTCGCTTTCATTATTGGTGCGGAAAAATCATATTGGGCTACTCCCATCATTGGGCCACCTACAACAACTTTTACTGCTTCATCATTTACACCGCCACAGTAGTCAAGTACGTCCGATAGCGGAGTACCGACAGGGACATATAAATTTTTAGGTTCTTTAATTCCTTTCCCGGAAACAGTAAGAGGAGCATTGATTAATGGCTTCCCATCAACCACAGCTTCATGAATAGCAATTGAGGTACCAATATTTTGTATTACTACTCCAACATCTAACGGTAATTTGCCCGGAGGAACTTCTTTATCTAAAACTGCCTTAATAAGCATTTTTTCAGCACCTTGAGGATATTTAGTTTTAACTACCTCTATGGAAATATTGGGAAAATCTAATGCTACAGCCTGAAGAATTTTTATTGCTTCAGGTTTATTATCTTCAATACCTATAGCTCCTTTTTGTACGTTTAGAGCTCTCATAATAAGATCTAATCCCGATAATACTTCTAATGGTCTTTCCAGCATTAATCTATAATCGCGGGTTAGATAAGGTTCGCATTCACAGCCATTTAATATCACATATTCAATTTTTTTATCTTCAGGTGGGGTAAGTTTAATAAATGTTGGAAATGCCGCACCGCCCTGGCCAACTATACCGGCAATTTTCACTCTTTCTCGAATTTCTTCCGCTGAAATTGTTTTTGAATCTAAACCTGGGAATTTTTCCATATCATTTTCTTCCGCAGAAACGATAACAATTGATTCTTTGGGTGAACCTAATACATTTGGTTCGGCCTGAATCATCTTGACTGTTCCGGAAACAGAACTATGGATTGGTGCAGATACAAAACCCTCGGCTTCTGCAACAAGACTACCTGCATTTACAGTGCTTTTTTTTGCAACAAGTGATTTTGCAGGTTTTCCTATGTGTTGAGAAAGAGGTAAAATTATTTGTTTTGGATTAGGCATTTGTTCTAAAGGAAGATCTTCAGTCAGCATTTTGTGTTCATATGGATGAACACCACCTTGAAAGGATTTAATTTTGTTTAATATTGACATCTTTCAGCCAAATTATTGATAAAAGAATTTTTAACAATTTGCATAAAACATGCCAAAAGTAGAATAAGTTTTACAATTGTAAAATTGAGTTTAAGACTAACAGGACTATTTTTTATTATTTGTTCACTTATAAATTCCTTTATAATTCTCAAATACTAAAATATGTTTATTTAATTGAGAAAAAATAGACCCTATGTATTATGTAAAACGATAACCTAAGTATTGAAAAAAGTTATTTTTAGCGTCTTTTCAAACAATATGATCAAAACGAAAAAAAATGATGAATGGAATTTGTGGATCCCGAGATTTTACTAGAAATGCATATATTTCAGTATTTACATGTCCGTCTACCGCAAAGAATGGTTTGTCGTTCCTATGGTTTCTCATATTGATCACAATGAACATTTCATTCAATTATCATTACCCGGCAAGGTAATGCCGATATGAGAAATATAAATTGGAGTGATTTTTTAGGAAATTAATTTTCATTCAGCGGTTCGATATAGTTTATAGATTCCCGGATAATATTTCTGGGAATCTTAAAATATTTATTTAACTCCAATACTAGTTTTTTATTGTTATCAATTTTATTGATTTTGTAAGTATCTCTAGTCATTTCAATAAACGAATAATTTCTAATGGAAATTGATGCTTGAACAGCAAACTTTGTTGCCGCAATCCGATTTAGAAAAGTTGCCCCCAGGTTGAATGAGTTTTTGATAATCCTGTTAAATTCTGATATTGATCTTTGAGTTGGTTTAACTTTATATCCGTGTTTGACTTTATTATCGCGATATTGGACAAGTTCAGTATAGCCATTCTTATTTTTTGGATGTATTACAAATTTTTCATTACCAAACTTGAATTCCAGATCATCATTTAAATAAAGAGGTATTGGATTAAAAAATGGTGCGCCATATCCGACATCAACCAAATATTTTTTTGAATTCCAATCAACAACATTGATTAGATGGACATCCGGATTGGTCATGTCGGCACCGCATAATATAGCATTAAATCCAAGATGATTTAATAACTTATTAAAATAGTAGTTGTTTGAATAACAGGTCCCACCAAAATTGTATTTTTTTATGCCATTAAGATAAAGTTCGAAATCCGGAATATAATTCAAATCCATTGTCCTATGGTAATATATTTTTGAAATATTTTCGAAAGGAATATTAATTATATGTGCAGTTAGTAATTCGGTAAGATATTTAAAAGTTGGAGCTTGTTTCCCAATTTTTAATAATCTTAAATATTGATCAAATAGACTATTCATACTAAAATCTGAGAGATAAACAACTCAAACCGCCGTCTAATTTTCTAAACTCTGAAACGTCTACCTCAATTATTGAATATCCAGCATCAATTATTTTGTCTCTAGTTTTAGAAAAACCTTTTGGAACTAAAACATTATTATTAACCCAAATGCAATTAGCAGCATAACTTTCGTCTTCATCAATTTCTATTATATTAAAGTCCCTAAATTCTTCTTCTTGTAAGAATTCTCCATAGGCTAAAAGGTTGTTATTTTCTAGGTATGCAACACCGGTTTTTAGATGCAGCATATCTTTCAGAAGAATGACAGATCCGGAATAACCGCATTTATTTAATAAGGTTATAATTTGTGCCGCTCCATCTTCATTGGTTCGTTCAGATAATCCGACAAAAAAATGGTCACCAACCATCATAATATCGCCTGGTTCAACGGTTCCGGGAGGTTCAATAAAACTAATTGACAAAAAGTAATTTTTCAAGACGTGCTTTATTTCAATAATTTCACCTTTTCTTGAAGGTGCCCCGGGGTTTGCAATTATTGCACATTTAGGAGTTAATAAAGCCGTATCCTCGACAAAAGTTGAATCGGGAAAATTTTCATCTGCAGATAAAACTTTTACCTGTAATCCGCACCGAATTAATGCATCGATATAATCATGATGTTGCTCTAATGCCAACTCATAGTTTGGCAGCCCCAAATTTGCTGAGGTTACTCCATTTACCATACTTTTTGAAGGAGTTCTTACAATAGCCTTAGTAAACATTTTATGTTTCCTATAATAAAGTTATTATGATTCTGAAATCAATTTACCGCCTCTGACAGTTCCACCTAATACTAATCCACCGCCAATAAGTACTAAGTTTTTAATAATATATTGACCTTCTAAAGTTAGACCAAATGGAAAATAATTCCATACAACATCAGGTAATAATAATAATGGTAAAGCTGTTCCCGGCATTTGTAGAAATAATAAAAGAAGGGTTAGGCGCATAAACTTTCCTGTAATTAAACCTAAACCTATTATAGTTTCCCATAACGCCAAAATGGGAATAAATATATCCGGATCTATAAAGTAAACCGTATTTCGAACTAATTCTTCAGCCGGACTAATGCCTGGGAAAAATTTTAAAACACCAAACCAAAAGAATATTATTCCCAATCCTACCCTTAAAATCATTACTCCATGGTTTGCCATCCAATTGGTAATGGTAATATCTATTTGGTTTAAATGCTTATTTACTATTCGTTCTTCTATGTTTTGCATTATTGTTAGACCTTTCTGGTAATTTAAATTTGATATCTAAAATTACTAGAAATTATTTAATTAATGCACATTCTGGATTAGGAATAATGTAGAGTTAAATTTGGCCATTATAGATTTGTGTAATACGTAAATGGGTTGTCATATTGAGCGAAGCGAAATATCTCTAATTACAATATAGTGAGATTCTTCACTTCGTTCAGAATGACAGAAAATTAAACTATTTTGTAGCAGTTCCGGTAGGGAAAGAGCCTAAATTTTGATCTAAAGTATATGTAACATGATCAACAGCATTTGAAGGAATCATTTTTACCAATGGTTTTAACGTAAAAGGATTTGGACTGTTATCGGGATCCGGTTCAATAGAAATTACAGCTGTTCCTCCTGATAAATCTGTAGGGAAGGATAATCCAGTTGGTGCATTATTTAGGTAATCTTCTCCTGGGAATGGTGGTCCGGCTTCCGTTCCACTAAATGGATCAGCTTCATCGATAGAACTGACGCTAGTAAAAGTTCCAGAGGTAACAGGCATTCCATTTATTACCGTCCAGCCCTCATATTTCCACCCAGCGGGCAATGTTGGCAAAGTTAGGCCAACTGATGGACTACCGCTTGATAAATCAAGAAACCAAATTCCACTATTTTCGTCTGTATCGGCACCGTTAGTAGGTGTTGCTAATATGTATTTTCCGGCACTAGTTGAAAAATCATCTCCCAGGGCTGCTCCATGTCCAACTGAAAGCGACGCAGAAGATCCACTAAAATCACCGGCAATAATATGAACATCACTTGGATTAGGACTAGGGTCAGGATTTGGTTCAATTGTTAATATAAATGCAGTGGCCGAATTTAGATCATCTGAATTAATTGTAAATGACGTTTCGCTTAAATTTCCATTTGCATCAACACTAAATGTACCTGTGGTTTTTGGAGCTCCATCTACCATAATCCATCCTTCATACATAGCTGAACTTCCCAAATCTTCTAATCCGGAAATATTTAAACTTAGGGATGAGGTAGTTGGCTCGGATGGACTATCATCGTCATCGCAACCTACTAAAAAGAGTGATAAACCTAACATTAGCAAAAGAACTTTTTTCATTGTTGTATCTCCATATTGATTATTGATAATAATTTCTTTTGATCAAAGTTAGATTTAATTTATCACGAGATTATCACACAGCTCTAAAGTATTCTGAATAGAGTATAACATATTTGGTAAGAGTAAGGTAGACGACATTTGCTGCTGTAATAAGTATATTGAAAATTGTTTTAGAGTGGAATATTATTGTATAGTTTTGAACAAAACTATTACAGGTGAGAATAAGACACCCTTCCTTCTACTATATGAAAACTTAGAAATTCTTCGATTAATTTATCTAAACAATCACCAATACTGATACTTCTTTTTGTATTCTTGCTTTTTCAAATCCAATAGACTAAATTCGCATTTTATCTACTGAATATTGTGATTTATTTACAGTTAAAAGAGCAGCCAAATTAATATGATTAATGAATCATTACATAGAATTGAACATTTGAAGAGTGGAGACTACTTTATAAAAATTGGTTCATCCTGTAATAAAATTGGTATGCTAAATAGGGGTATTATGAGAGGTCTTGTTTACGATAAAGATGGCAACGATCTCACAACCCATTTTTATCAAGAAAAAGACATGATAATCGGCAGTTATATTCCCAACGTAAATATTTCATTTAGTATTGAAGCGCTGGAAGACTGTGAAATTTCTGTAGCCGATTATTCTGAAGTTATGTCCCACGTAAATAAGGATAAAGAAGTTACAGAAATAGTAACCAGAGAATTTCAAAAATTAAATTTTCAACTTCAATCAAGATTGGTATCACTTTTAAATTTGGATTCGGTAGAAAAATATGAACTCTTCCTCAAAGAATATCCAAGTCTTCTTAACCGAATACCTCATTATTATATTGCAAATTATTTAGGTATTACTCCAACTCAATTAAGTAGAGCACGCAGGCAATTTATCAACAAATGTAAATGAGAAATTAAACTCTGATTCCTACCTTTGTATACATAATACATAATCAATTACAATATAAGGTAGGTAACTATGAAAAAGAAATTAATTTTCATGCTTCTAATGTTCGCAATTATTGCATGCTCTGAACATTCGCCAGTAGAAAATAATCATGAAAAACATAATGAATACACTGGTTTTAAATCTGAAAAAATATCTAAAACTGCATCTTTTGTTGTGAACTCAAACATTGACAAAACATTTCCATTATTTGGTGCATTTGAAGAAAGAAAATGGGCTGAAGGTTGGGAACCAGTTTTAATTTATCCTGATCAAGAAATTATTGAGGAAGGAACTACCTTTAAGATTAATGCTCATGGACATGGTGATGAAAATGAACTACTGTGGATTGTCTCTAAATACGAGCCTCAAGATTATCTTATCCAATATTTAGTATCAACAAGTAATAGATTTTGGACAATAACAGTGAAGTGTGAAAGTATAGATAATAATTTGAAAACCAATACTACGGTTACATATTCATTCACTGGACTGAATTCAATAGGAAATGAATTAAACAAAACTAGTCTTGAGAAAATGTATCAAGATGAGCTTCAAGATTGGGCGGAAGCAATAAATAGTTACTTTAAAAATCAGTAATTATATATTCAAATCATCCAAAATAGTGAGAGTAAATTACTATCCATTTTGGGCCACTATAGTTTAAATCTTCTGTATATATCCCATGTATTCAGAATAATTCAAAAGTAATTTATCGACAAATGTAAATGAGATTTAATAGACTTATTCGTTTCTTTGAATTAGAAATTTTTAAAGGGGATAAAATGAATAGAATATTAATAATATCATTAATTGCTACAATCGTTATGGCATGTAATAGGAGTACAAATATGGAAAACAATCAATTTAAATCTGAAAAAGTATCAAAAGCAGAATCATTCATTGTGAACTCAAATATTGAAAAAGTTTTTCCTTTATTTGGTGCATTTGAAGAAAAAAAATGGGCTGAAGGTTGGGAACCAATTTTAATTTATCCTGATAAGGAAATTATTGAAGAAGGAACTACATTTAAAATTGAGGGGCATGGTCACGGTCATGAAAATGATATGTTGTGGATTGTTACAAAGTTTGATCCACAATCATACCTTGTTCAGTATTTAGTTTCTACTGAAAATAGATTTTGGACCATAACTGTTGATTGCGAAAGTATAGATGAAGATGTTAAAACAAAAGTAACTGTTACCTATTCCTATATTGGGTTAAATGAAGAAGGAAATGAACTTAATAAAACTAGCATCGAGAAAATGTATAAAGAAAACTTAAATGATTGGGCAGAGGCAATAAACGGTTACCTCTCAATTAAATAATACTATTAACAAAACATGGATTTGATTTACTTGTATGAAGGATTAGTAATAGGATTTTCTGTGGCAGCACCTATAGAGGACCAATTGGAATATTATGGTATTGCGGCTGGATTAGGTGCAGCTACCGCTAATTTGGCGAATGGGTTAATTGCAGGGTTAGGCTTAACTTTTATTTCAACTGCATTAGCTAAGAACCAGTATTTATTCAATCTGCCGGTATTTTATTTTTATTCTTTTGGGTAATTAAAGCAATACTAAACAAAAAAAAGAGATTTGAATCAAATGCAAATAATCCAAAAGGAATTTTAAAAGATTTCTTAGCGACATTTTTTCTAACGATAACAAACCTTTAACAATTTTATTCTTTATTGCCGTTTTTGCAGGGCTTGGACTGACAAATAGTGATAACAATGCTATGGCAACAATATTTTTGGTTGTAGCTATATTTGTTGGTTCAGGGATTTGGTGGGTTTTGTTAACTGGATTTACTAATAATCTAAAATATGGGATTAGAGAATCTACATTGAAGAAGATTGATGTTTTATCAGGACTAATATTAATATTTTTTGGTTTTATTTTGCCTCATAATTTGATTAAAGGAATCAGGTAAACAAATTAATATGAAAAAGAGTTTCGCAATAGCCATTTTTACGGCCCTGTTAGGATCGGGTAATTTTATTGCTGCTAAATTTACAACCTATGATCTAGGTCCATTAACATCAGCATTTTTGCGTTATACAATTGCTTCGTTTTTTCTAGCAACTTTAATGTTTATAAGACGACAGAATCCATTAAGAATTGATAAATCTGACGTATTAGTGTTTGTGCTGCTTGGAGTATTTGGATTTGCCTGCCACCATTATTTCTTTTTTATAAGTTTAAAATACACTAGTGTAATTAATACAGGTATTATTAGCGCAACAAGTCCAATTATAACAGCTATACTTTTTAAAGGAAAAGCTATCGCTTAGTAACTATATAGGGACATTAATTTCATTTATAGGTGTTATTATTTTACTCAGCAAAGGAGAGTTTAAGTCAATATTGAATTTGAACTTGAACATCGGAGATATATTAATGTACATAGCAGTTCTCAGTTGGGTGATTTATACGTTATTAATAAAATCATTAAGTAAAAAGTATGATGGCCTAACCCTAACCTTTGCTGCAACGTTTTCGGGAGTAATTACACTTTTCTTTTTAACTTTTGCGGAAAATAATATTCATCAAATTGTTCATATATCAGAAACATCTGTTCTTGCACTGATGTACATGGGGATTTTTTCGGCTGGAATCACATATCTTCTATATAATTATAATATAGAAAAAATCGGTCCGACAAAAACTAGTAGTATCGTATATAGTTGTGTCCCTATATTTGTAACGATTCTATCTATTTTATTCTTCGATGAAAAACTAACTATCGCTCTTTTATTAAGTCTCACTTTCATTATTATTGGCTTTAATTTACTATTGCATAAATCGAACAAAAAAAATTAAAACTTTTGTGAAATTAAAGTGCATTTGCGTTTTGCCACTTAAACCAAAATCTTTTTTTTCTCTGAATGATAAACCGGAATATCAAATGAAAATGAAGTCCCTTTATTAGGGGTGCTGGTTGTTTTTATATCAACTTCATGCACTTCAAGGATTTTTTTAACTATGGCAAGCCCAAGTCCTAAACCTTTAGATTTTTTATCATTATTTCCGCCTTGATTAAATCTATCATAAATATGGGCAATTTCTTCTTTACTAATACCTATACCGCTATCCGAAATACTAACTTTTATGTTATTTGTTTCATTATTTAATTTAATCAAAATTGCCCCCGATTCCGGAGTGAATTTAATGGCATTATCAATTAAATTTTGGAATACCCTTTCAATCATTCCAATATCCGCATAGGCAAGTGGTAAATCATGGGGTGTGTCTAATGTTAGGTCAATATTTTTTGATTCGGCCAAAATTAAATTCTTTTGTCTTATATCTTGTGCTAGTTCGGATAGCTGAAATGCCTCCAAATTTGGCTTCGTTTCCCTTGCTTCAAGTTTGGATAGTTCGAAAAGCTCTTCAACCAATTTTTTAAGTCTCTCGGTACTATTTAATATTGTTGTTAGGTGTTCTTTGCGTTGCTCTTCGGTCATCGTATCGCTTTTCATAAGAATGGTTTCACTATATCCATGTATTGTGGCCAAAGGAGTTCTTAAATCATGTGAAACATTTGCTACAAGTTCTCTTCTTAGGTTGTCCATCGTTTTCATGTCTTGCATATTCTGCACAATCGTATCGGCCATTTCGTTAAATGAACTTGAAAATTCCTTTAACTCCCCGGTTTGTTTAAAATTAATTCTAGCTTCCAGTTCACCGTTTTTAAATTGACGAATTACCTCAACCATTTTCCTAATATTTTTTGTTATAAGAAGAAGTGAAACAAATGTTATAAGAATTGCAGCAATTAACGTGATACTTGTTGAACGAACTGCAAGTCTCAGCATAAAACTACCAAAGACAAATTGAGCAGCATTATTAAATTCTTCGCCGCTTATAATGATATAGAGGTAACCTCTTAAAAGATTATCCTCATATATTTCTGCAGCAGTAAATGTTGAATGTGCTTTGAGATCCCTTGGATTGTTTCCCATTACAAATTCTTTGCCCTCATCCCCAACAAATTTATGAATAGGCTCCAGATCAATGGCATCCATAACAATTTTTTTATCCGGTGCAAAGTAAGTAAGTATTTTGCCTTCAGTATCCAGGAGGTAAACTTCTAAACTTGGATTAATTACCATAATTTCATGAAAGAGATGCTTTAAAACATCTTCATCAATTTTTCCGTTAGTGAAAAACTGATTTTCATCTACAATATGAGGCGCTATTTGCGAACCCATTTTCTGAACTGCTTCTTGATAATACATCTCAGCCGTCCAGACAGCAATATATAAATATACTGCTGATAATAATGCAAGAATAAGTAAAAAAGTAGAGCCGATTTTCCAAGTTAGACTGGAAAAGAAATTCTTCATTCGCTGCTTCATATTATTACCTAATTTTCTATTGTATCGTTAAACCAATATCCAACTCCCCAAGATGTTCTAATGAACCTGGGATTTGAGAGATCATCTTCAATTTTAGTACGTAATCTATTAATATGAGAATTTACTGTGTGCTCATATCCGTTATATTGGTATCCCCAAACAGTATTTAATAATTGTTCTCTTGTATATGTTCTGCCAGGATGCGTAGCCATCAAATGCAGCAAATCAAACTCTTTTTGTGTAAGTTCAACTCTATTTCCTTTTAGAATTACTCTGCGCTTTTGTGAATCAATTTTTAAATCACCAATATTTATAATGGAATTATCGGAATCTGTTTTTTGCACTGCATCTATTCTTCTGAAAATAGCTTTAACCCTGGCGATAAATTCCCTAATGCTAAATGGTTTTGTGAGATAATCGTCAGCTCCAATTTCTAATCCCAAAACCTTATCAAATTCTTCAGATTTTGCCGTTAACATTAGAATGGGAACATAAATTTCTCTTTTTCTTACTTCTTTACATATTTCAATGCCATCTAAATTTGGCAGCATAATATCCAGAACGATGAGGTCAAATTGTTCATTAATGGCGTAATCTAATCCTACTTTCCCATCATCTGCTTTTGTAACATCACAATTTAAATCGGATAGATGAATTTCCAGAAGATCTGATATTTCTTTTTCGTCCTCAACAACTAAAACTTTTCTCATTTCCAGTTACCCTATTTTAAAAATCAAATTTAATAGTAAAATATCACATAAATATCACAGATGGTAAACAAATATTTATGTTTATTCTCACAATTTGGAGTGATTTAGAGGAAAAATACAATAAATTAATAATGGACAAATTCGGATTTAGTATCTTTATATATCTAATTAGAATTTAGTGAATTTCAAGATTAAAAGATAAATGATATGAAACATATAGTTATTGTAGGTGCCGGATTTGCCGGTCTGAATGCGGCAAAAGTGTTGGGAAAATCGAATAAAGTAAAAGTAACTGTTATTGATAAGTTAAATCATCATTTGTTCCAACCCTTATTATATCAAGTTGCTATGGCGGCATTATCACCGGCAGAAATTGCGGCACCTATCAGAAGTTTGTTATCCAAATATAAAAATGTAAGTGTTGCAAAAGCCGAAGTAACTGAAATTGATCTGAAAAATAAAATAGTAAGAAGTGATGAATTGAATGTTGAATTTGACTATTTAATTCTGGCTTGTGGTACACAGCATTCCTATTTCGGTAATGAAAAATGGGAGAAATATTCTCCTGGATTAAAAACTATTGAACAGGCCACTGAAATAAGACGTCGTGTTCTTTTGGCTTTCGAAAAAGCTGAAATAGAACAAAATATTGAAAAGAAAAAAGAGCTATTAACTTTTGTAATTGTTGGTGGTGGCCCTACCGGTGTTGAGTTAGCCGGTGCTATTGGCGAAATGAGCAGATTTACATTATCTAAAGATTTTAGGAATATTGATCCAAAACTTACCAGAATCATTTTGGTAGAAGGTGGCCCAAGAATTTTACCAATGTATTCTGAAAAGCTCTCAAGTAGGGCAACAAGAGATTTAGAAAAATTAGGTGTTCAGGTTTGGACATCAAGCATGGTAACAAATATTGGTGAAAATTGTGTAGAAGTTGGAAAAGAAAAATTAAATACCAAAACTGTTTTATGGGCTGCCGGAGTACAAGCTTCTAAACTAAATAGAGAGCTTGGCGTGGAATTAGATAATTTAGGGAGGGTATTCAGTAATCCGGATCTCACAGTAGGTAATCATTCCAATTTATTTGTTTTAGGCGACCAAGCTAATTTTAAAGATAAAAATGGTAATCCTTTACCTGGATTAGCCCCAATTGCACTTCAGCAAGGAAAATTTGCAGCAAAAAATATTCTTTTAGAAATTGAAGAAAAAAAGAAACAGGACTTTACTTATTTGGATAAAGGGCAAGCTGCAACAATTGGAAGAAGTAAAGCAATTATGGAAACGTGGAAACTCAAATTTGGCGGATTTTTTGCATGGGTTGCCTGGCTGACAATTCATATTTATTATCTGACCGGTTTTAAAAACAGACTTTTTGTTATCATAAGCTGGGCATGGTCATACTTATCATTTAAGAGGGGTGCCCGATTGATCATTCCGAAAAAGTGGCAAATTTACGATGAATAAATTTCTTATTTTTGCACCGGACATTTATAATAATAGGACAACTTAGAACTATGGGTAAAATTAATTTTTCACTTGGTAAGTATGAATTGAAAATAGAAAATGCAAAAGCCGAATATGTAAATCAAAAAATAGCAAGACGCATCTATGAAAAAGATTATACCGTTTGGTCAAATAGCCCGACTGAGGTTACAAACAGGCTGGATTGGTTAATTAGTCCGGAAGAAACTCTTGCGCACTTAGAAGAAATAAAATCTTTTGTTGAAGATGTAAAAGGAAGATTTACTCATGCATTATTATTAGGTATGGGTGGATCAAGTCTTGCCCCGGAGGTATTTAAATTATCCTTTGGTGTAAAAGATGGATTTTTGGATTTAGAAGTATTGGATAGCACTGATCCAGGTGAAGTTTTAAATTACACTAGAAAATTTGATCCACAAAAAACTCTTTATATTGTTTCTACAAAATCTGGTGGAACAATTGAAACACTTTCTTTTTTCAAATATTTTTTTAGTTATTGTAAAGAAAGAATTGGTGAATACGCCGGCAGACATTTTGTCGCAATAACAGATCCTGGAAGCAAACTTCAGGAAATGGCTGCTGAATTAAATTTCCGTAAAGTTTTTGTTAACAATCCAAATATTGGTGGACGATATTCTGTCTTATCATTTTTTGGTATTGTCCCGGCAGCTCTAGTTGGTATTAATATTGAAAAATTATTGAACAATGCAAAAATGGTTGCAGAAGAATGTAAAAATGAAAAGAGTTTAAGTGGTGATATTGGTATTGCTATGGCGACTCTAGCTAAACTGGGGAGAGATAAATTAACATTCGTTTATACAAAACAAGTTGAATCTTTCGGGACATGGGTAGAACAGTTAATTGCGGAAAGTACAGGCAAAGACGGTACGGGCATTCTTCCCGTTGAAGCCGAGTCTTTAGAATCACCGGAATTTTATGGCAATGATAGAGTATTTGTTTACACACATCTGGAAAATGATAATGAGCAATCAGAAAAAATTGAATTACTTAAAAATATCGGGCACCCGGTAATAGAAATTATTTTGGACGATATTTATGATTTAGGAATAGAGTTTATACGGTGGGAATTTGCTACTGCTGTTTCCGGTTGGAAATTGGGAATTCAACCTTTTGATCAACCAAATGTTGAATCAGCTAAGATTGAAGCCAAGGCTATGATTAACAGTTACTTTGCAAAAGGTGAATTGCCAAAACTTGAGGCAGCAATTGAAGAAGATGGAATAAAATTATTTGGAGAAACCGAAGAGCCAAAATTAGAAAGTGCAGTTGAAAAATTCTTAAATCAACTTAATGATGATAAATATAATTATGTAGCTATTATGGCCTATGTTACTCCAACAAAGGAAATAATAAAACCATTACATGAACTCAGAACAAAAATTCAGAAAAAGTATAAAGCGGCCGTTACGACAGGTTACGGACCAAGATTTTTACATTCTACCGGGCAATTACACAAAGGTGATGGCGGTAATGGGTTATTTATTCAGTTAACGGAAACAATGCCTGAAGATGCAAACATCCCGGATGAGCCGGGAAGTAATGAATCTAAATTTTCTTTTGGTGTGTTAAAAACTGCTCAATTACTTGGTGATAGACAAGCATTATTGAATAGTGACAGAAAAGTAGTAACAATTGATTTGGGTGATCATACGGTTAGTAATTTGTACAAAATTTCAGAAACGATATAAATTATTTGTAGAGACGTAAAATTTTACGTCTCTACATTAAAATAATTAAAACTTCTCATCATACTTGGTCCAGAGATAATCCCCTAATTTCCAAGCTTTTTTAACAACTCTGTTTGCCCAATCATTAGAATAATTAGTCAACATCTTTATTGCCTCGGATTTATTTTGTTCCCTTGCCAAATTTAAGAAGTTAGTTTCAACTTTTTCTTGATTACTGAACATTTCTTTTTGCCATTCATTCCAAACTTTATGTACATCGTTACTCATTTCACCCCAACGCTGAGCAGTTATACCACTTAATCTATTGAATGCCCACCAGGCCGACTCTCTGGAGAATCCTTTAATTCTTCCAGGAAATTTATAAGAATCCGGTACACTTTCGATTGAAGAATAAATAGGAACATAAATGGAAGTAGCGACATTATCCCATGCAAACCATACGACTCCACCTACTTCATTTGGTAACCAATCCCTTGACTGTGTTATAGTAGCATACATTGTGTACCATCTGGCAATGGTTCTTTCTCCAAGTTCGTTCCAGCCTCCATTTATCCTAAGGGTTTTAAGTTCATCGTAAGGCATAAATGGATTAGCTAATGGGGAAATTTCTGTTTGGCCCTCTTCGTTTGTCCAAGTAATGGTTTTTCTCATATCATATGGTGTTCCTTCATAATAATCCCTGAACATTTCAACCATTTTCCATTTCGTAATTTTTTTATCCGGTTTTACAGAAAACGGATAATTTTCTGTATTTGCATCTAGCTCTAAAGAAGGAGCTGCCAAACTTAATACGCGCCACTCTCTTCTACGTGACGATAAAGATTTTCTTCCATCAGGATCGACCGCATAACAGAACTTAAACTCATCGGCTTCATTCCACCATCTGTTTTCTTTTGCAATATCGTAAACATTTTCTGAAGCTCTATAATTATCGGAATCATTTAAGTCGATTTTGGTTATTCTGCTTGCATTTGCATTGACTGAAATATGTTCATCCGGAACTCTTTGTGCAGCCCATACAGCTCCCACTTTTCCTTCTCCCGGTCCAAAAATTTCCATCATCCAAATTTCTTTTGTATCTGCAATATTTAAACATTCTCCATAATCATTCCATCCATATTCATCTAACAATATTCTAGCTAGTTCAATTGCTTCACGTGCTGTTTTAGTCCGTTGCATCATTAAGTGTACAAGTTGATAGCAATCAATCAGACCCTTATCAGATTTTAATTCATCACGTCCTCCAATTGTCGACTCACTAATTGCTAACTGATACTCATTCATACAAGGATAACCTGTATTAATATATTTATAAGTATGTTCAACTTGTGGGATTTTACCGATAGGCTGAAATGTATAAGCAGTCATTGCTACAGAATCATTTTTTGTTCTAACTGTCATTTGGGCCATTGATCCCGGGGGATGATTTTTTGCCGGTTCTATATCCATCCAAGCCCTATCTCTGTGGCTATCATCTGTATGGGAATTCATTACAGATCCATCAATGGATGCCTCTTTACCAACCAAAATTGTTGTACATCCTTCTGGCCTTCCACCTTCCCAGTCAAATTTCTCTTTCGTAATAAATTGTGCCGATATAGAATAGAAAAAAAGTATAGATAACCAAATAGTCTTTTTTGTTAAGTTCATTAAATCTCCAATAGCAAATTGAATTCTGACAAATTATTTAAGGCCAGTCAAAGTTACAAATGTCAGCATTCAAATAGAAATAAAAAAGCCGTTAAGTATTTAACGGCTTTAAACAAAACAATAATTACAAAGCTTATATACATTTTTGCTTATCATGTTTTTGTTTATAAATAACTATATCTAGTTTATTGATTTCTTTTCTTAGTTTTGCTCTTTCTTTATGTGTTACAACGCCATCCGATTTTGCTATTCTTTTTTGTTTCTGTAGTTGTTTTTCTTGTTTTATTAATCTCTTTGTTTCTGTTCGAGTTAGCTCTCCGGATTTAACACCTTGCTCAATTTTGGAAATTTGTTTTTTCTGTTTTTTGTTAATAACATGCATTCTTGTACTTTTTGCCAATAAACCGGAGCAGGTGATAATTAGTATTGTAAGAATTAGAATTATCTTTTTCATTTTTTCACTCTTTTTTTAATGAATATTTTCACTCATTATTCACTATTTGTGCCAAAGCGAAAATGTTGAAAACGAACCATAATGGAACTATTTCATTTTTAATACGTCCTGAATTATAAACGTAATTGCCTGAAATACTTTATTTCAGTCATTTTTTTCTATAATATTTGGATGAATTAAAGTTTAGGACTTATTTATAAATTGACACACAGTCTTTTATTATTTATACTTGCAGTATGATTTTTAATTCAAAAATATCACCTCAAAATGTGTTCGTCCAAGAACATAATCTTACGCAAGGATATTATTCTACCTGCATTTGTTGATGCTTTACATACTTCAATTTTAAAATTCTTATAAAAATATTTTATAAATTCTATTGAATTATAGGAGATTATCATAGCCATGAATGATGGATATTATGAACTATCGGAAGAATTGTTACAAATACGAAAGAAACACAAGGTTATTAAACCAATTAAAAACGAAGCTAAAAAATTTATTGATGATTTAATGCAATTATCATTTCCGCATTTTACAGAAGATACTTACTATACTGCGGATGATATTTTAAGTAAGCTAACTTTGCTAAAAAGAAATTTTAAATCGTTATTGATTTCACTTAACAATAATAGCATGGAAAGTATAGACAATATTGCAGATGATTTTTTCAATAGGTTTTTTGATATTAATAAGAAATTATGGAAAGATGCTCACGCTATTTGCGAAGGTGATCCGGCTGCACATAATGTTGATGAAGTAATTTTGGCTTACCCAGGATTTAGAGCTATTGCTATTTATAGATTTGCCCATGAGTTGTATTATTTAAAGGTACCAATATTACCAAGAATTCTTACCGAATATGCTCATCAAGAAACCGGGATTGATATTCATCCGGGGGCAAAAATTGGCAACTCTTTTTTTATTGACCATGGAACCGGGATTGTTATTGGAGAAACTTCCATTATTGGTAATAATGTTAAAATTTATCAGGGTGTTACACTTGGAGCTCTGAGTGTTGATAAAAAATTGAGTAAAATAAAAAGACATCCAACAATAAAAGATAATGTGATAATTTATGCTCAAGCTGTAATTCTTGGCGGAGATACAACCATAGGAAAAAATAGCATTATCGGGGGTAATGTTTGGTTAACTGAAAGCGTACCGGAAGACTCCGTAGTTTATCATAAAAGTGAAATTAGGCTTAAAAATACAAGTGAACCTGAACCATTGGATTTTATAATATAACTATTGACCGTCATTGCGAATCTTGAGTTTTGTTTAAGGTGAAGCAATCTTTGAGATTACTTCACCATCCGGGCATTCCAGATTTCATGTAATGACTTTTTAGAATTTAATTAGTCATTTCGAAATGAGTCACGTTTTTGTGACGATTGAGAAATCTCGCTTTTCATAAGATCTCTCACACTCGTTAACACTCGGTTCGAGATGACAGCTTTTTTAAAGAAATTAGATCGAAAATATTTTATATAATCATATAATCATATAATCAAAAGAGAGAGAAAAAATGAAAGTAGATAATATATTGCAAACAATTGGTAATACACCACACTTGAGAATAAACCATTTGTTTAATGGAAAATCGGAAGTTTGGATAAAACTTGAAAGAGCAAACCCTGGGGGAAGTATAAAAGATAGAATTGCACTTTCTATGATTGAGCAAGCAGAGAAAAATGGAATTTTGAAAAACGGTAGCGTAATTGTTGAACCCACTTCTGGAAATACGGGAGTTGGACTTGCAATGGTTGCGGCCGTTAAAGGGTATGATTTAATTTTGGTAATGCCGGAATCAATGAGTGTTGAACGTAGAAAAATTATGTCGGCCTATGGAGCCAAATTTGTTCTAACAGCAAAGGAAAAGGGAATGAGTGGGGCTATTGAAAAAGCTAAAGAAATTATAGAAAATAATGAAAATGCCTGGATGCCTCAGCAGTTTGAAAACCCTGCTAATATTGATGTACATGAAAAAACAACTGCCGAAGAAATTGTTAAAGATTTTCCTGAAGGAATTGATTATTTGATTACCGGTGTAGGAACAGGCGGTCATATTACTGGAACTGCAAAAGTTCTAAAAGAAAAATTTCCTAATCTGAAGGTATTTGCTGTGGAACCTGCATTATCAAATGTAATAGGCGGCGGGGAACCTGGACCACATACGCTACAAGGTATTGGAGCGGGATTTATACCTCAAAATCTTCATACTGATTTAATTGATGGTACGGTTGAAGTTGTTGCTGATGAGGCTTTTGAATTTACTCAAAGGGCTGCAAAAGAAGAAGGTATTTTTGGTGGAATTTCATCTGGAGCAACTCTAGCAGCTATCAACAAGAAACTTAAAGATATACCGGAGGGAAGTACGGTGCTCGGTTTTAATTATGATACCGGAGAAAGATATTTATCTGTTGCAGATTTATATTAGCATATATAAAAATTTGGAGGCGGAATATTCCCCGTCTCTACAATTTTACTATTTTTTAAATAGTATAAAATTCTTTTAGTACATAAAAAATTATCATAATTCTCTTCTTTTTTTTCTTAATTTTAGGGTTATCAGAAAATAATAACTAATTAAAAAAGGAAATTAAATGAAGAGGATATTGATGATTTTAATTAGCAGTTTAATTTTAATTACTGCTTGTACTAAGAATGAAACAAATCCATTTTTAGTAGAATGGGATACACCATTCGGAACCCCGCCATTTGACAAAATTAAATTAGAACATTACTTGCCGGCATATGATGCCGGGTTGAAAGCTCAAAACGAGGAGATTGACAAAATAACCGGTAATAAAGATGAAGCAACTTTTGAAAATACAATTGTAGCTCTTGATGAAACAGGCTCATTACTAAGAAAAGTTCAACGCGTATTTAGTGCTATGAACGGTGCAATGAGTAGTGAAGAACTTCAAAAAATCTCAAAGGAAATTTCACCTAAAATCACAAAACACAATGATGATATTAATTTGAATAAAGCTCTTTTTGCCAGGGTAAAAACTGTTAATGATAAAAAAAAATCTCTTAGTCTTACCACAGAACAGAACAAGCTTTTGGAAAAATATTACAAAACGTTTGTTAGAGGTGGAATAAACCTTGATGAAAAATCTAAAGCAGAATTTAGAAAACTCAATGAAAAAATTGCACTACTTACATTAAATTTTGGTGAAAATGTTCTAAAAGAAACAAACAAATTTGAATTAGTAATTGATAGTAAAGATGATTTAGCAGGATTACCGGAAACAAGCATTGCTGGTGCAGCAGAAACTGCAAAAGAAAAAGGTTATGAAGGTAAGTGGGTATTTACAATCCATAAACCAAGTATGTTACCGTTTTTACAATATTCAACAAAACGTGAATTAAGAAAGAAAATTTATACAGCTTATTTCATGAAAGGCGATAATGGTGACGAACTTGATAATAAAAAAATTATTAACGAGTTAGTAAACTTAAGATTACAAAGAGCGAATATTCTCAGTTATAATAATCACGCTGAATATGTTCTAGAAGAACAAATGGCCGGAACACCGAAAAATGTTTATGATTTATTAAACAAATTATGGGCACCAGCTTTGAAAAGAACAAATGCTGAACTAAATGACATGCAGCAAATTATTTACGACGAAGGTAATAAATTTAAACTTGAGCCATGGGATTGGTGGTATTATGCTGAGAAGTTGAAAATAGCAAAATACAACTTAGATGAATCCGAACTGCGTCCTTATTTTGATGTTGAAAATGTAATTGCCGGTGTATTTGGCTTAGCTACAGATTTATGGGGTGTTCAATTTGAAGAAAGAAATGATATAACTAAATACCATCCTGAAGTAAAAGTTTTTGAAGTAAAAGAAAAAGATGGCAAACATATTGGAATTTTATATACAGACTATTTCCCAAGAGCAAGTAAGAGAGCCGGTGCTTGGATGGATGCTTTTAGAAAACAATATAAAAAAGATGGGAAAATGATTTCACCTATTATTTATAATGTAGGTAATTTTTCTAAACCAACCGGTGATAAACCTGCTCTACTAAGTGTTGATGAAGTAAATACACTTTTCCATGAATTTGGACATGCAATTCACGGACTGCTTTCAGATTGCACATATGAATCAATTTCCGGAACTTCAACCCCACGTGATTTTGTTGAATTTCCATCTCAAGTAATGGAAAATTGGTCATTGCACCCAGATGTTTTAAGAAAATATGCAAAACATTATGAAACAGGTGAAGTTATACCTGATGAACTTATCGAAAAAATTGAGAATGCAAGTCTGTTTAATCAAGGTTTCATAACTTTAGAATATTTGGCTGCAGCATTTCTAGACATGGATTATCATACGGTAAGTGAAAAACAAGAAATTGATGTAACGAAATTCGAAAAAGCATCAATGGATAAATTAGGATTAATTAAGGAAATTAAACCACGTTACAGAAGCACATATTTTAATCACATTTACTCAGGTGGATATTCTTCGGGATATTACAGCTATATTTGGTCAGCTGTTTTAGATGCTGATGCTTTTAGCGCTTTTGTTGAAGCTGGAAATGTATATGATGAAAAACTAGCAAAACTTTACAGACAATATATTCTTTCTCCAGGTGGAACAGATGATTCAATGGAACTTTATAAAAAGTTTAGAGGACAAGAACCTTCAATTGATCCACTTTTAACAAAGAGGGGATTGAATTAAAGTTGTAATTCATTTTATAATGCCGGTTTTATACCGGCATTTTATTAACATCTGATGATGTAGCTTTGTCACAATTTCAAACCATATATAAAAATAAATAATTACTGGTACAGCTAAATGAGTGAAGATATTATAAAACCGATTGATGTTATGACAAATGATGAATTGATATCAGTTTTAACGGTAAAAAAAGAAAACTATAATGATGATTATAGAACTAAGGTGGCTGATGAGTTAACGAAGCGCGGAGTTAATCTGGAGGAAAAGTTTAAAATTGTCAGGTATAAATTAAATCTCCAAGACATTAAAGAGATTGATGTTGCAGAAGTAATTGAAAAAATATCGCTACTAAATAATCCTTTCGATGTAATATACTTTATAAACTATATGAATGAGCATTTCGCTATTCAAAAAAATGAAAGTGTATATGTTATACATCATCATTGTCTGAAGTCTGGTTTTTCATCATTTTTCTTAGAGGAAGAAGCTGAACTAAAAAGCTCATTACAAAATTTCTTAACAAACAATAGTTGGTTGCAAGAAGAGACTGAAGTAATTGAGCATTGGGAAACATTTGCCGAATCAACTTCTTCAGACTACATATTAAGATTAGCACATTTGATGAATGAAAGTGACATAGCTTATTGCGCCAATTCTGTACAGATGGTTCGTTTTAATTCATTTAAATCTCCTTATTCAATTGTGTTGCCTGTAGAAGAACTACCTGAAGCGAACAAAGTATTAGAAAAATTAGACGAGATAAAAGACAGTCTACATAAAAAGTTAGAAGAAGCTGAAAGTAAAGAAGATGTTGATTTACAGCTGGAATTATTAATAAAACTAGAATCGGTTACTCCAGAAGATTCATTAGTGTATTACAACAAAGCACAATTATTAGATGAGAAGGGCGATTATCAAAATGCTTCAGATGCTTTGATCGAGTCATTTAATATTGAAATGAGTAATGGAGCTGTTGATGATATTGAAGATATAGAAAACTATTTGGTGTCAATACTTGATAAGATTGAGAACAAATTAAATAGTTTACATTGTTTAGCTACAATTTTTGCATTTAAAGGTGATGTTGAAAATTCGTATGGATATTATAAGAAAATAATCGATTTGGATGAAAATGACGCAATGGCTCATCTACATTTGGGTCATCATTATTATTCACATACAGAGGATGATAATAGAGTAAAAATCCATTTTAATAAATATATTGAGCTAGAACCTGAAAGTGAAGAACGCGAATCTATTGAAGAGATATTAAATAATTTATGAACGTAATACACTTATATATCCCATTTTTTTACGAAAGTGAATACCGTGGAATTAGGATGTGGTCTGGGTAAAGACATTATTCATTTACAATAAAAAGTTTAATGTCACTGTCTCAGATTTGTCGGATGAATTTCTTCATAAACGTAAGAAAAAATTCTTCAATTGAATTTTAAATATTTTACTCTGATAGAAACATATTCTTCTAAAGAATTTGAGGAGGAAGGTTCAATATTAGTTATAGCAAAAAACGATAAAACCGAATAACAGCTCATCATTAAGACATGATGATTTGATTATCAAATTATTAATATACCATCATGTAGCAGCAACACTTTCAGGTATTTCAAGGTTAGTAATTTTATTGGTTACTGTATAATTGTACTCCGGATATTCATAAATTGACATTCTGTTTTCCGTCTCACCAATTGAATAACCATATAAACCTCTATATTCATTTAAGTCTTCGCCCATGTCTTCAAGTTGATTTAAGTATTCACTTATAGATTTAGATTCTATAATAACTACCTTTTTCATTTGATTAATTATTGGACTATGAAATCTTGTTGCATCATGGTCAAATTCTAGAATTCGTCTTCCATATCTTGTAATTCCTATTACGCGGAAAGTTAAGCTTTTTCCAACTCCGGGTAAATTTAAAACGTTTCTATCTGTGGCAATAAAAGGAATACCGTTATTATTTCTAATGTTATTTATATTCTCAGTTATGTATTCTGAATCACTGGTTATATTGTTTACCTCTTCAATATTTTTTTCAAAAATTTCGCCGATAATTTTCTCTTCTATACTTTCTTGAACTGCTCTTGAGTTAGGTGCAAACATGTGATTATTTTCCATATAACCTTTTACTGTAAAGGTATAATAAGGTAAAACACCAATATCATTTAGTGCTTTCCTTAATTTAGTATTATGTCCTCTTCTGGATGCAGCTGAAGTGAAGACATGCTGATTTGTAATAATCCATCCAGCAGATATCATTTTTTGGATGCCAAGTTTTGCCTCAGGTGTAATTTCCATTGGTGATTCAAAATGTGTTTGAATTATAAATTGTTTTATTCCAATCTTTGATGCTTTTATCTTAAAGTCAGAAAGCATCATAATAAGACTATCAGTTATTTTTTGTGGTAGATAAACTGGTAATCGGGTTCCTAAACGGACTCTAATTATTTCTGCATATTTATTTTCCTTTTTTCGTTTTTTGTTAGCATCTTTCTTGTTTTTTGCCATATTGTAAATGGAGTCTAGAATCTTTTCTAAACTATGATTGGAGCTCATTAACGAATCACCACCGGTAATTAGAATATCTTTAAGTTGCGAATCATTTTCAAAATATTGCATTAATACTTCAAGTCTATCATCCCATGTTTCATCTGGTTTTAGTTTTCTTAAATTAAAATTTAGTCTTCCATGTTGAAAATCAAACATTCTTTGACATGATGAGCAAAGTCCTGCACATGCTCTTCCCATTGTATCGGGAATTAATATTGCAACCTCAGGATATCTTCTATGTATATTGTTGTGTGACGGTAATAACCAGCCAGCTGCATTGGGTTTTCCTGGTTCAACAATATCTTCCTTTTCCCAAGCTTTAATATGGCCGAACTCTTGAATCAATTGACGTGAATATATAATATAATCACGAATTGCTAAATCAGCACCAATAGCATAATATGGCACTCTAACATGAAGCAATGATAAATAATATGGATTTACAAAAAATGGGATTCCTACTTTTTCGGCGTCGTATAAAATTTTCATCGTGTCAGGGTCAAGTGAATATCCTAATAGTTCATTTAACAAGTCGGGAGAACGGACCGCAAATCTTAGATGAAATTTGGCATCATTCCACCATTCCATCATAGCTTCAAATTTTTCTTCTCTGCTTAGTTCATTTTCAAAATTATATTTAGAGTCGTTTATTTCTCCTTCATCAATTTTATCAATAAGAATGTTGATGATTCTTTCTTTGTTTTCTTGTCTTAATTTCTCAATTCTCGGATCTAATCCTGAGGGATATCTGTCCATCCATTCCAAAACGTCTTCTTTGCTTGGAATATTTCTTTCATCTTCACCTTGAAGTTGTCTGAAAAGATGGATCATATCCTCAAAAAAGAAAGGTTTAGCTCCACCAGTTCCACGGTGAGTTGCCAGCCAAATTAATTTTATTGGATTACTAACTGCTAATTCTCCATGCAAATTTAGATCAACGAAAATTTTTTCAGCATTTTTGACATAATCTAATATTCTAATTGCAGCGTAATTCTCCCAACCAATTTCTTTGTATGAAACTTCACTTTCAATTCCCTTTTCATAATAATGTTTTGCATTAGAATTTTTGTCTAAAAGTTCTTTTACCCAATTCTGAACACCAATTAATGCCTCAGTTTCGTTTTGGGCATTTATCATAATTTCTTCTAGTCTTGGATTTTCTTTGAGCAATTTCTTTAATAGCTTACGAGATTTTACACTCAGGGCTATTTTGTCAAGTTCATAAACTTCAGACATTAAATCCTCCTCGATGATATTTGTGAAAAGGGGTAATGCATTTATGTGAGGGGAAAAGAATTATAGAATTAATATAACTTTCCTTCTTAAATCTGTCAATAGATAAAACAAGTCAGTTTTAATTGATAGAATAATTTGTCAACTTATTACTGATACAAACAACGTGAAAAAATTTATCATGAAGGAACAATATATACTCTATTATATACTATTTGTATCTTATGATAATAGGCTTTGAACTAAAGCTAAAATTACTTTATCCCATCATACCATTTACTAATTAATAGAGGATAAATCTGAGTTATTATGAAGGTTAAATAGACAACATTCTTTTTGAATTTAAATTTTTAAACGAAACCCAAATACGGGTAACTCTTCCTGCATAAAATCTAAATCTTCTGATCTTTTAAATCCCAGCTTTTCATACATTTTCCAAGCAATCTGCATTGCTTCTGTTGTATGAATAACAATTTGTCTATTCTTGTGATGACGTGCTTTATTAATGCACTCAATTGTTAAAATTTTGCCAATTCCTTTTCCTCTAAGTGATGGATCAACCGCTAATAATCTGAATCCTGAAGCATTTTTCTCTTTTGTTGCTGTTCCACCTGATCCATAGTATTTCATATCACTAAAATAAACTACTGCCCCAGTCAATTCCCCTTCTTTTGTAACTGCTACTAAAAGTTTGGTGCCCGGATTTTTTGTTAAATTGCCAATATTGGCTAGCATATCATAATATTTAGGTTGTTCATCCTCTTTCGGAAAGCCTTCTAATTGTGAATAAACTGCAACCATTAGTTCTCCAATTTCCTTAAACTCTTCAGGCTTGGCGTTTCTTACTAAATATTCTTTTTCCATCATCTTAATTATTTCGATTTTTTATAATTCCATTTTCATTACGATTTTTGTTCCTGATTGAACATTCATCTGTTTATGGGATTTGCTTTCTTTAAAACCAAATTTTGAAAAAAAATGAATTGATTTTTCCGAGTTTATAGATGTTTGAAAAAACAATTTTTTTATATTGTTTTCTTTGCCCCTTGTAATAGTTCGTTCAATAAGTTTTGTTCCAATGCCTTTATTTCTATAATTGGGATGTGTAAATAAATGTTGGAACTCAATTGATTCATCATCCAACCTTTTTAATGCAATGCAACTCACAATTTCGTTGTTGTATTTTGCAAAAAGTATAAATCCACCGTTTAGCAAATAATATTTATCAGGCTCATTTATTGCAAAATTACTATCATCATCAATTTTTCCATTTAATAGACTCAATAACCAGGGTTTAACAAGCCTTAAAAAACTTGCTTTCATTTTTGGAGTGTAATCAACAATGGAAAATGATTGATTATTTTCCAGATAAATTCTTTTGTGTACGGGAGTAATGGTGAGCTCGTTTTCAATTCTATCTAAAATATTTGATATGTCAGGGTGCCCGGATTCAAAAACATCTTTTAGAGCGTTAGAGATGGAAATCCAAAGAGGTTCTAATTCAGTTTTTAGTTTTATTCCTTTTGGTGATAAATATATTGCTTTAGAACGTTTATCATTTTTATCAGATTCTATTATAACCAGGCTTTTCTTTTCTAACTGTCTTAAAATATTTTTTACAGTTATATGTGTAAAATCAATTTGTTTAGCAATATCAGTCACTCTAACCGGGCCATCGGCTTTACTTAATACATAATATACAGAAAACCAACTGGCCCTAAAATTAATTCCAGAATCATTATATAGTTTATCACCATCAATGTACATTTTCTCGCTGATTCTCCTAAAACGGGTTGCCCCGGCAAGAAAGCCTAATTTTTTAAGAATATCTTCCATTAAATTGCCATAAAATATAAAAGGATATAGATAAAAATATAAAAGGAGTTTTATAAAATCAAGAAGATTGTATTTGATCAATACAATGAGATTAGTTCTAAAGATATTTTGACATCCACTCATCATTGTAATTCATCATTATATTGAAGAATAAGTGCAGAATATTGAATTAAAGATGGGATAGTGAATTTTGACAATATCTTTCCTTTTAAAATTTATTCGAACACCCAAATTCCTATCAAGGATAGTAGAAATGCAAAACATTTATTCAAAAATCTTAGCAATCATTTTGGTCACGTTTTTCACAATTGGTTGCGCAAGCTCGATAGAACTTCCTGAGATAACTAAGAAAATGGAAAAAAATTGGAATAATGGATCCACAATAGATTCACTGCCAATCACTAAGGGATTACTTTCTCTTTTCGAAAATGATGAGATTGATTCACTTGTTATAGAGGCAATACGAAATAATCATGATTTAAAAGCTGCAAAAAACAGATTGATGGCTTCAAACTATATGTTATCCCAAACAAGATCATTATTAATGCCATCAGCTTCTTTAGGTTTTGCAAAAAGTCGCAGTAACCAAAATGTAAATTTTTTGAGTGGTAAAAATGAAGTAAAAGATAATCATACAATTTCACTTAATGTTGCTTGGGAAGTTGATATTTGGGGAAAGCTGTATGAAATAAATTCTGCAGCAAATTTGGAATGGGAAGCTGCAAGAGAACAATATTTGCAAGCAATGGATGCTTTAGCGGCACGTACAATTCAAACTTGGGTTCATATTACTTCAACGAAAAATCAATTGGTATTAAAACAGGAAAAACAGTTAAGAATTATTAATCTAAATAAATCTGTTGAAAAAAAATATAAAATGGGAATTGCCTCACTTGGTGATTTAACTAATGCAAAAAGTGAGCTTGAAATCACAAATGCAGAATTGGTATCTACAGAAGAAGAATATGGTAAATTAGTCCGGGAATTGGAGATATTACTCGGGCGAAATCCTCAAAACAGACTTAAAGCAGCTGATGTTCTGCCTGAAATTAGAAAACCGGTTCTAAAAATTCCTGCTGTAGTTTTAGCAAACAGACCGGATATAAAGTCAGCAATTTTTAGGGCTAATTCATTTTTAAAAAATGCTTCTGTTGCAAAAAAGGAAATGCTTCCGGGCATAAATTTATCTGCCGATATGTTTAAGGAAAGTGTAAAACTTGGTGATGTAACAGGTGCAACTTTAATATGGAACGTAATAGGAAATATTGTTCAACCGATTTTTAATGGCGGAAAATTATGGAATGAAGCAAAGGCCAAAGAATTGGAAGCAGATGCAGCAATATCAGAACTTCATTCAGTTGTATTAACAGCATTAAAAGAAGTTGAGGATGGACTAGATGCGGAACGTTCTTTAAATGCACAAAAAATGTATTTAAAGAAAGCTTTACAGAATTTACAACTAAGTAACGAGGATTATAAAAAAAGATATAGGAAAGGCTTGGTTCCATATTATGTATTTGCTAATGCTCAGAATCAATTAGCAGATATGGAAATTCAGATGAATAAGCTAAAAGTAGCTCAACTTAGTAATAGAATTAGTTTGGCTCTTGCCTCTGGCTATGGTTTAGAGGAAAAAATTAGAAATGGAGAAAATAAATAATGAAAATATTTGGAAAAAAAAATGGAAGAAACACAAAAAAATTATCCCGAAAGATGATTTTTGTAATTAGTGTAATATTATGCTTAACCGCAATAATAATTGCTTTTAGTTTTGATCCAAGAACAGAAATTAATACTGCGGAAAAAAAAGAGATAAAAAGAATGGTTTCTGTAGAAGAAATTAAAGCTGGGGAGAATTCCGCTAAAATCACTTTGCTGGGCGAAGCAATTCCCGAATGGCAAACAATGATCAAAAGTCGAGTCGATGGAATTATAACAAATATTTCACCAAAATTTAGAGTTGGCTCGAATTTTAAAGAAGGTGAGTTATTACTCGAATTTGAAAATAGTCAGTATGAAGCTATGGTTGCTGATGCAGAAGTGCGATTATCAAATGCAAAAAATACACTTCTAGTTGAAGAGAATGAAGCGGTTGAAGCTATTGAGAATTGGAAAAGATCTGGATTTAAAGATCAACCGGAATCACCCCTGGTATTTAGAGAACCGCAATTGGAAACGGCAAGAAACGAAGTTAAAGCTGCAGAAGCATTCCTCGTTAAAGCTAAAATTGATTTAGATTTTACGAAAATTAAAGCCCCATTTGATGGCGGGATTGTTGAGCGCCATGTTAATCTTGGGGAATCGTTAATGCCTGGTGAGTCTATAGCATTGTTTTATAGTACAGACAAAATTTTTGTTAATGTGAATATTGATCAAAACCAATGGAAATTGCTCCCTGATAATTTGAACAGTGTGTCAGTAAAACTAGTAGATACTGAATCTGGAAATAGTTGGAATGCAAATATTGCGCGTGCCGGAAATTGGTTGATAAATGTTAGTCGTTTACGACCATTAATAATTGAAGTCAATAATAAAAAACAAAGGACACCATTAATTGCCGGAACATTTCTTAATGTTGAACTATTGGGAAGAAGTATTTCTAATTCAATTGGAGTTTCGGAATCAGCATTAACAAAAGGCGGGTTGGTTTGGTATGTTGATCAAGACAGTACTTTACAAAGCTACAGACCAAAACCTCACTTTTATTCAGAAGGTTCAGTCTATATTTCTTTGCCATCTGATACATTAAAGAGCATAAAAGTTGCCGTAAATCCAAACTCTACATTTATGAATGGATTTAAGGTTAAGCCACAATTGATAAGGGAAGGAGAATAAATATGCATAAGTTATCAGCGTGGTTTACACGAAATCCGGTTGCATCAAATTTGGTGATGTTACTTATTCTAGTTGCCGGTTTCTTTACCCTTCAGCAAATAAGAATTGAAGGCTTTCCAGCCATTGAGCCAAATTCAATAACTATAAGTACATTTTATCCAGGGGCAAATACCGAACAAATAGATAGAAGTATTTCAGTGAAAATTGAAAACTCATTAAAAGGAATGGGAGGAATTAAAAAGATAAGATCAGAATCATTTGAAGGATATTCATCTGTTTGGGTTCAGAAAACAAGTGATATAGATATGGATCGATTCCAAAATGAAATTAAAACAAGAATTGATGCTATTCCCAATTTACCTCAATTAGCAGAGCGTCCTGTAATCTCAAGGGATGAATATACTGTTGAAGCATTAATCGTTCAAGTATTTGGAGATGTGGATGAAGTTACACTTCAAAAATCAGCAGATCTTGTAAAAGAAAAAATGCAAGCGCATCCAAAAATATCCAAGCTTCAGTTATTTGGATTAAAAAGTCATGAAATAAGAATTGAACTTAATGAAGGAAAACTAAATTCATTAGGATTATCTCTTATTCAAGTTGCTGAAAAGATTAATACTTCTTCTCTGGACTATAAAACAGGTCAGCTTAAAAGTAAAAATGGAACTATAATTGTTAAATCTGATTTTAAAGCATTTGAATATGAAGAATTCTTAAATATTCCGATTCAAACTTTGGCAAATGGATCAAGAATACTTTTAAAAGATGTGGCCAAAATTGTAGACGGTTTTGAAGAAGAAGAAGGTTTTGCAAGAT
>Ga0209633_10000496_pt1 | contig 45576 bp, 37 predicted proteins | sample Cruoilmetagenom1_FD_187290 | JGI IMG/M metagenome (GOLD analysis project Ga0209633, IMG submission 187290) | Oil polluted marine microbial communities from Coal Oil Point, Santa Barbara, California, USA - Sample 1 (SPAdes) (version 2) | ecosystem: Environmental > Aquatic > Marine > Oil seeps ... | reverse complement strand
ATTGACATCAAAAACAATTGCTGAACGAGTTGGAATAAGCGAATATTTTGCAGAGGTAATGCCGGATCAAAAGGCAGAAAAAGTAAAAGAATTACAAGAAAGGGGAAATATTGTTGCGATGATAGGAGACGGAATCAACGATGCCCCGGCTCTTGTTAGTGCGGACCTAGGAATTGCAATTGGGAGCGGAACAGATGTAGCGATTGAATCAGCTGATTTTACATTAGTTAGAGGTGATCTTAATGGTGTTCTTTCGGCAATAAAATTGTCTAAAAGAACAATAATGATAATAAAACAAAATTTATTTTGGGCATTTATCTATAATATAATAGGTATTCCACTTGCGGCTTTTGGAATGCTTAATCCTATGATCGGGGCTCTAGCAATGTCATTAAGTTCGGTTTCTGTAATTAGTAATTCTCTGCGATTAAAAAAAATGGAACTTTGAAAAATTTTTGTTGTAAAATTTTACCACAGATCAAAATAATTATATAACGGGTATTATCTATTTTTAATTATATTTATTTCAACAAATAGAATAAAATTGATTACAAATTTCAAAATATCACAAACTGTAAGAAAAAGAATTGCAATACTTCTATTGCTTAACTTCTTTATCTCAAATATTCTTATGGCAATTCCCCAAGCCGAGTGCAACGGAATGTGCAGTATTGATATAGGGTTACACCAATGCACTGAAATGGCTGAAATGTCTTGTTGCGATATGATGGGGATGAATAATAGTCAGGTACCTCTATGTGGAATAGAATTCACTGAAAATTCCTGTGATTTTAAATATGAATCGATCGAGGCTTTGACATTTATAATTCCTAAATCAGTAGATTCTAAAGTTGAATTAGTCCAAATATCAAACATTGATATAGATTTTGGCAAAAGTATAAGCAATTTAGTTGTCTTTTCACAAAGTACAATTACCGATGTAAGTCCACCAATTTACATATCAATCTCATCTTTCTTAATTTAAACTAAACCTATCTATTTCGAGATTTCTGCTTGATCAGAAGTTGCTAATGGACTGTGCATATTTGTACGGTACCATTAGTTAATCTTTTTATAACTCAAAAATTATTAAACATTCGTAATTGAGGTAACGATGAACTCAAAGTTATTATTGCTGTTCATATTATTTGTAGCAGCAATTATTCATGTTTCCGCTCAAGACAAAATAGAAGTTTTGGATGATTTAGTTAATGAAGCAATAAGTATGAGTCCCAAAATTAGACTATTGGAATCAAAATTAAATGTTGCTTCGGCAAGAATTGAACAAGGTACAAATCTTCCCGATCCGGTCTTAAAGCTCGGACTTGTGAATATGCCTATAAATTCATTCTCATTTACCCAAGAACCTATGACAGGAAAATCAATTGGATTATCCCAGGCGATTCCGTATCCAAGTGGATTAAGTGCAGCAGCTGATGTAAAAGCTATTGACACACTGATTATTCGGCAGGAAATTAAAGACATGCGGAATGAAATAAAAAGAGATTTTTCGAAACTTTATTATGAACTACAATTTGTAACGACTGAAATAAAATTGAGCAAGGAAAGAATAAATCTTCTTAAACAAATCCTGGAAGTCGTTAAAGCAAAATTTGAAATTGCAGAAGTTAGTATGCAAAATATTATTCAGGTTGAGGTTGAACTGGCGCTAGTTAAAGATAAAATAGAAAAAAGGGTAAGTAAGAAAAATGCCATTGTTGCAGAGATGAATGCGATTTTATTGAGGAAAGAGACAAATCCTATGAATATTGTGCAAATCGAAATAGGTGAATACAAATTAATATCGCCTTCTAGGATACTGGAATTTGCAGAAAAAAATCGACCTAAACTTGAAGGAATAAGATTATCTGAGGAAAAATCAGAGCTTATGGAAAGGCAGGCTGAATATGAATTTTATCCAAACTTTAGTATTGGTATTCAGTATTCCCAAAGGGATTATAACCAGTTGAGCAACATCGACTATAATGATTTTTTGTCTTTTGTAGCCGGAATTACTCTGCCGATCAACTACGGCGGAAAGAAAACTGCTAAAGTTAATGAAGCGAAATATTTACAAAATCTTTATAGGGAAAATTATAACTCGGCAATTCAGGATCTGAAAAGTTCAATAAATGTTATAACAGCTAAAATTTCAGAACTTAATAATCGGTATGATTTGATTTCTGGAACACTGCTCCCACTGGCAGAACAATCACTTCAAATTGCTCTTTCAGATTATCAGGTTGATAAAATTGATTTTGTTAATGTGATTAACGCTGAAAAGGAAATACTAAATGTAAGAACGGAATTATATAGAATACAAACTGATTATAATCAAAGCATTGTAATGTTAGAATTTTTAACAGGGTCTGTGCTTTCAGATGTAAATTAAAGTTATGGAGATTAAGATGAAAAATAAAGTGATAATTTATTTGGCGATTCTGGTAGTAGGAGCATTTCTTGGTGCCGGAATTTTCTATTTAAGTGTGAACGGTTCTTCAAGTGAAGAGCATCTTCACTCGAGCGAGGAGCAATTATATTCGTGTGGGATGCACCCAAATATAATAGAGAAAGAACCTGGTACCTGCCCAATCTGCGGAATGAATCTTACACCTATAAAGAACAATAAAAATAAGAGCAGCAATTCCGGAGATAGAAAAATTATTTATTGGCGGGCGCCAATGAATCCTAATGAAATATATGACGCACCGGGTAAATCACAAATGGGTATGGACCTTGTTCCTGTATACGAGGATGAAGGAACTGAACATGGAGTAGTTACCGTTGACGGCTCTGTACTTCAAAGCATGAATGTTAAACTCGCTCTAGTTGAAAATAGGGAGCTAAACTCTAGTATAAATACTAATGGAATTATAACAACCGATGAGAGAAAAGAATTTATACTTAACTCAAAAATATCAGGGTGGGTTGAAAAACTATATGTGAATTATGTGGGACAGCATATTGTGCAGGGACAGAGATTAGTAGATATCTATTCCCCAGAGTTAATAGCCTTGCAACAAGAATTAATTACGGCTCTGAACTTTAAGAAAAATATTACTAGTGTTAATAGCAAAGAGCTAATTCAAAACGCTATCAAAAAGTTAGAATTATTTGATATTGCTAAATCTGAAATTGATGAGTTAATAAAAACAAAAAAAGCCAAAAAATATTTACCTCTTTATGCTCCTTTCAACGGAACTGTTCTGGTAAAAGATGTGATTGAAGGTGAAAAAATTACTCCAAATAAGCAGCTGATGAAAATGGCTGATTTAGGAAGCCTTTGGTTCAAAGCCGATGTTTATGAAAGTGAGTTGGCAAATATCAAATTGGGAGATACTGCAGAAATAAAATTCAACTATCTGCCCGGTAAAATTTATAAAGGAAAAGTATCCTTTATTTATCCTACAGTAGATCCTGTATCAAGGACCATTTCCGTAAGGATAGACCTTTCAAACAAAGATAATGAACTTAAACCTGCAATGTTTGGGAATGTGTCAATTAAAGGAAAAGGTAATGGTGAAATGACTTCCGTACCTGAAAGTTCGGTTATTAGAAGCGGCAAAAAAAATATTGTTGTTTTGGGATTGGAAAAAGGTCGATTTAAGCCCGTTGAAGTAACTCTCGGCAGTTATTCAAATGGATATTACCACGTGCTCAAAGGGCTTAAGGAAAACGACAAAATTGTTACATCCGGTCAGTTTATGATCGATTCAGAAAGCAGCTTGAGATCGGCTGTTAATTTATTTTCAGACTCTGATTCTAAAAACAGTAATTCAGATATGACAAAAAACAGTGTAGGTAATTCACATGAGCACAGTGATGACAACAATGATATTATAAGAGAAGGCATTATAAATGTTGAAGATATTGATCGTAATAGAGATGGAAAAGTATTTCAAGATCCGATGGATTGGAATGTTATTTCCGACGAGGATGGAAGATGTCCTGTATGCGGTATGTTTTTGAAGGAAGTAACAATTGCCGAAGCAAAGAAAAATTTAAAAGAAAACGGATTTCAGCATAAATAGAGTTAAATGATTGGTTTTGATTGTTGAATAGAAGATTCAACTTTAATTGGTCATTTCGAAATGAGCTTTAGCGATTGAGAAATCTGTTATTATGAATTTTGAGATTCTCACGTCGGCTCAAAAAAGAGCCTCCTCAGAATGACAGCATTTTGGAGTTAAAATGATAAATACAGAAAATCAAAAAGACGGAGCCATCGGAAAAATTATTGAGTGGTCCGTAAATAATAAATTTATGGTGATAATTCTGACCCTTGTTCTTATCGGAGGAGGAATTTATTCACTTCAAAACATTCCCCTTGATGCCCAGCCGGATTTAAGTGATGTTCAAGTAATTATTTTTACCGAATACGCGGGACAAGGTCCAAGAATTGTTGAAGACCAAGTTACTTATCCCATGACGACAAAAATGCTATCCGTTCCATTTGCTAAGGTAGTGAGGGGGTATTCATTTTTTGGATTCTCAATGGTCTATATAATTTTTGAAGATGGGACTGATATATACTGGGCAAGAAGCAGGGTCCTTGAATACTTAAGTTCCCTTCAGAAAGATTTACCGAATGGGGTATCGCCTACACTTGGTCCTGACGCTACAGGTTTGGGCTGGGTTTATCAGTATGTTTTACAATCCGACAAACATGATTTACAAGAACTTAGGTCAATTCAGGACTGGTTTTTAAGATACGAATTATCCGCCCTGCCCGGAGTTTCAGAAGTTGCCAGCATTGGAGGATTTGTAAAGCAATATCAAGTGAATGTAGATCCGAATAAGCTAGCTTCATTTGGCATTCCGCTAAGCAAGGTTAAATCCGCCATCAAAAAAAGCAATAATGATGTTGGGGGGCGTCTGATAGAAATAAGTGAAATGGAATTTATGGTAAGAGGCTTGGGTTATATCAAAAATCGTGAAGATATAAAGAAAATAGTAATCGGTCATTCACCAAAAACAGGAACCCCAATATATATAGAAAATATTGCAACGGTTGATATTGGACCGGAACTAAGGAGAGGATTAGCCGATTGGAATGGAGATGGTGAAATTGTTGGAGGTATAATCGTAATGCGTTACGGCGAAAATGCTCTTGAGGTTATCAATCGAGTAAAAAAGCGGCTTGATGAATTAAAAACTTCATTACCGGATGGAGTTGAAATAATTACATCATATGATCGTTCAGAATTGATTAATGCTGCCATTGATAACTTAAAGCAGACCTTAGCTGAAGAAAGTATAATAGTCGCATTAATTATTATACTATTTCTCTTTCACGTCAGGAGTTCTTTGGTTGCTATATTCACCTTGCCGGTTGCAGTTCTTGCGGCTTACGTAATAATGTATTATCAGGGGATAAACGCTAATATAATGTCTTTGGGTGGTATTGCTATAGCTATTGGAGCTATGGTTGATGCTGCTATTGTTATGGTTGAGAATGCACATACGCATATTGCACATGAGCAACAATTGCCTAAGGATAAAAGAAAGCCTCATTGGGAAACTATTTTAGAATCTGCAAAAGAGGTCGGTCCGTCAATTTTTTATTCTCTATTGGTTATTACTGTCTCTTTTTTACCCGTTTTTACATTGGAACAACAGGAAGGAAGATTATTTAAACCACTTGCATTTACTAAAACTTATTCAATGGGAGCAGCAGCAATATTAGCAATTACAATCGTTCCGGTTCTTTTGGGATTCTTTGTTCGCGGTAAGATGAGAACCGAAGAACAAAATCCAATAACAAAAATACTTGCAAAAATATATCACCCTGTTGTTGATTTTGTGATGAATAAAAGGTGGTTTGTATTAGGTGCTGCATTTATAATTATTATTGGAACATTCATCCCTTATTCAAAATTGGGCTCTGAATTTATGCCTCCGTTATATGAGGGTGATTTGCTTTACATGCCAACAACATTGCCCGGAATATCCATTACAAAGGCAAAGGAAGTACTTCAGCAAACAGATAGAATTATAAAAACCTTTCCGGAAGTTAAATCAGTGTTTGGAAAAATAGGGAGGGCTGAAACTGCTACCGATCCTGCCCCTCTTTCAATGCTTGAAACAACCATTCAACTTAAACCGAGAGATGAATGGAGACCAGGTGTTACACCTGAAAGTCTTGTGGAAGAATTAAATGATGCAATTCAATTTCCCGGATTAACAAATGCATGGACGATGCCGATTAAAACCAGAATCGATATGCTGGCTACAGGTATTAAAACACCTGTTGGAATTAAAATTGGCGGGCCGGATCTTGAAGTTCTTCAAAAGATAGGAAAAGAAATTGAACAAATTGCTAGAACAATTGATGGAACCAGATCAGCTTATGCCGAAAGATCTGTTGGTGGAAATTATGTTGATTTTGAAATTGACCGCCAGGCCATTGCTAGGTATGGCTTAACAGTTGATGATGTTCAGGATGTAATAATGTCTGCAATCGGAGGAATGAATATCACTAAGACTGTTGAGGGATTGGAACGCTATCCTGTAAATTTGAGGTATCAAAGAGACTATAGAGAAAACCTCGAAGAGCTGAAAAGGGTACGAGTGCCAATTCCAAGCGGGGGCAATGTTTTATTGTCCGAATTGGCAAGTACTAAAATAAAAAAAGGACCACCGGTTATTAAATCCGAAAATGCCAGACCAAATGCGTGGGTTTATATCGACATTAAAGATATAGATGTTGGCACATATGTAAAAAATGCGAAAAAGATAATTGCCGAAAAGATAGAAATACCAACTGGTTATTCCCTTATTTGGAGCGGTCAATACGAATATATGGAGCGTTCCAGCCAAAAATTGGCTCTTGTAATTCCAATTACATTGGTTATTGTAATTCTCCTATTATACATCAATACAAAATCCTTGGTAAAAACAAGCATTGTCTTATTGGCTCTGCCGTTTTCAATGGTTGGTGCAATTTGGTTTTTATATCTCGCAGGGTATAATATGAGTGTTGCAGTTTGGGTAGGCATAATTGCGCTGCTTGGTATTGATGCTGAGACCGGTGTAATAATGCTTCTTTATCTTGATATAGCATACGATAAGTACAAGAAAAAGGGATTATTGGGTTCATTAGATGGATTAAGAGAGGCAATATTTGAAGGCGCAGTCAAACGAATTAGGCCCAAAATGATGACTGTAATGACTACAATGCTTGGATTACTTCCAATTTTAATAGGAACGGGAATAGGCTCTGATGTTATGAAAAGAATAGCAGCCCCAATGGTTGGTGGAATTATCACAAGCTTTATTATGGAATTGACAGTTTATCCGGCAATTTTTTATCTAATTAAAAAGAGAGAAGTTAATAAAATGTTGCTTGGTGGTAACTCAATAAAATCAAATATTTAACGGATTAGGAGATTACTGAAATGGAAATCTTATTTATTCTAATTCTAGTAATTGTGGTTATTTACTTAATGGTAAGAAAATACAAAAAAGCTAGTAAAGGGAATAGCTGCTGTAAATAAGTTTATTGCAAGTAAAAGAAAATAGAAATAAAAAATAATTTCTAAACTAACAAAACATAAATAAGGGGAGGCAAAAAATGAAAAATCTATTAAAAATCTTTTCATTTTTAATATTCGTAATATTATTAACAGTTGATTCATCATTTGCACAGGAAGAAGTTAAATCAGAAAAAGAATGCGAAAAAGGATGTTGTTTTACAAAAGAAACTGATGCAAAAATGAAGAACGGACATATGGATCACAAAGATATGAGTGATTATAAGTCAATTGATAAAAACGAGGATGGTAAAATATTTGAATGCCCAATGAAATGCGAAGCTGGAAAAGATATCCCAGGCGAATGTTCAAAATGTGGTATGAAGCTAAAAGAAGTATCAGTAAAAAATTCGGAACACAAACATGGAAACGAAAAGCACAAAATGATGAATCATAAAGATCATCTTGATAAGGGTAAAAATGATTTTGCAAAATTAGATAAAAATAATGACGGCAAGGTTTTTCAATGCCCAATGAAATGTGAGTTACCACAAGATAAATCAGGCGAATGCTCAAAATGTGGTATGACTCTAAAAGAAGTTTCAATTAAATATGAAAATAAATAGGTAGTGGGGAACTAAAATGAAGAATATAATTTTTATAAAATTATCCAAACTTTCTACTATTATTGTATTAGTATTTTTGTTTTTCATGCAAGTTAAGTTGCAAGCTCAACACAATGGTGACGGGCACTTCAATCCGGATTCTTTAATTCAGATAACAATTTCTGGAACAGCAATTATTGATTCAACGTTTTTTCATCAAATATATTATTTGGACGAAAATGGCGATGGAACGGTAGATTATCACTTAAATTTTGGTCCTAATTGGTATAACCCAGATAGTTCATTAGCAACCAGACCACTAAACGGAGATATAATCACAATAAAAGGTGGAGCTCATGAGAGTTTTAGTATGATAGAACAAACCATAATAGTGTATGAAATCAATGGTGAATTCTGGCGCGATCCATATTATGCTGAATGGAACAATATGGGTAATCATAATCATCAAATGGGAAATCATCATGGTGGTATGCTGGGTTATGGATTCGGATGGGATCATGATTCTATTGTTACAATTGAAATGAGTGGCACTGCTCTTGTAGATACAACATTTTATATGAATAACTACTATTTGGATGTGGATAATGATACTATTCCGGATTTCTATCTAAATTTTGGACCCATTTGGTATGAAGCTAAATCTGGTGCTAAAAGGCCGATTGATGGAGATATTATCACTATCAAAGGTGGTCAAATTTCAACTGCTATGGAATTCCCTATGGTTATCGTATATGAGATCAATGGATTGACTTGGCGAGATTCAGCAACAGTTGGCAATCATTTTGGTGGTGGTTGGGTACATGTTGATATCTTGGATTCTATATTATTTCATTCACCATTTGATTATAAAGACCATATGACGATAAGGTCGGGTTGGAATAATCAAGGTGGCCACCATGGTGGAGGAATGAATAATTTCGACTCACTATTCTGTCAGATTTTAGAAATATATCCGGAAAATATACCCAATGTGTCAGATATGGATATATTAGCAGGATACGAAATACACATGTTCAATCCAAATGGAAGTAGTTTGATGAGAAATAGTGGTATGATGGGTGGGCATATGGAATTTGGTTCGAAAGTGGGATATCAGCTGCATTACACGGATAAACAATTAGAGCACTATAATGCAGATGAAAATTCATTGGATGTTAAATATTGGGATGATCAGTCGAATAATTGGTTAGCGACAAGTGCCTCTATAAACAGAGAAGCAAATACAGTTACATTTGAAAATAGCGTGGTGAGCAACTTTGTGGTTTTGAGTTTCAATAATGCTACTGCTATAAATGAAAAAAATAATTTAGAACCGCATGAATTTCACTTAGAACAAAATTACCCCAATCCATTTAATCCTGCTACAATAATTCAGTACCGATTAAATAATCCGGGTTTTGTTTCATTAAAAGTGTATGATATATTAGGTGAAGAAGTTGTTGCTATTGTTAATCATAATCAGCAAGCCGGGTATTATGAAGTTAATTTTGACGGATCGAACTTAACTAGCGGAATATATTTTTATAGATTAAAAAATGGAAATAATATTCAAATTAAAAAAATGCTACTTTTGAAATAAATATTTTTCTGGGTGGGTAATTTATTATTACTCACCTCACATTTAATGTAATAAAAAGAGTTTTAGTGAAAAATAAAGTTAGAATAGAAATTCAATATTTTGAAGATTGTCAAAATTCTAAAGTGATGATTCAAAGAGTTGAATCAGCCATCAAAAACCTAAATGTTGAATACAAAAAAACGTTAGTTGAAGATTATTACTATGCCTTAAAAATAGGGTTTAGAGGGTCGCCTACTCTTTTAATTAATGATATTGATTTTGAGGATTTATGTTCACCAAAAGAGCCTGGTCTTTCTTGCAGATATTATAAAAATGGCATGCCAACTATAAAAGAAATTAAAAATAAAATACTTTTAACTATAATAAGGAGTAACAATGAATCAAATAATAAAGATCATATTTTTTGTATTGGCGGTTTGTTTAATTTTAGCTTGTTCTAATAAAGAAGAAAATGCTCATCACGACCACCTACATTCTGATGGTGACGTAAAATCAGAATTAGTAAGGGAAGGTGTTATTGATGTAGAATCTCTTGATGCGGATAAAGATGGAAATATTTATGAGTGTCCAATGGATTGGAATGTATTAAATGATGTGGATGGTGATTGCCCGGTCTGTGGGATGAAATTAAAAGAGTTTAGTATGGCAGAGGTAAAAGATAACTTAACGAAATATGGGTATGAATTTAAAAAATAAATAAATTCATCATCTAAAAATTTTAACAATAATAAATTATGAAATATGAATAATACTCAAAACCATTGGGATGTTGTATATTCGAATGCCAAAACAGATAAGTTGGGATGGTATGAGGAAATTCCGGAACCATCATTGGAATTTATAGATAAATGTAAGTTAGATAAAAATGCACATATTTTGGATGTTGGATCCGGAGTTACTACCCTAATTTCCAGTTTATTAAAGAAAAATTATATAAATATTACTGCGATAGATATTAGTGAAGAAGCTATAAAAATAGCAAAAAAAGGAATTGCGCCGGATTTAAGAGATAATATAAACTGGATTAGGGACGACATAACAAATCCAAAGAAATTTAATGTTTATCAAAAAGTTGACTTATGGCATGATCGAACTGTCTTGCATTTCTTGACTGGCGAAAAAGATCAAGAAGGTTATTTAACAACATTAAAAAAATCTGTAAAAAAAAGTGGCTATGTTATAATTGCTGTATTCGCCCTTAATGGAGCTAATAAATGCAGCGGATTAGATGTTAAAAGATATGACCATGAAATGATTAAAAAATTTCTTGGTAACGAATTTAATTTACATGATCATTTTTCATATACTTATTTACAACCATCCGGAAATGAAAGACCATTCATTTATACCCTATTTCAAAGAAGATAAAAGTATCCTTAAGTTAATGATTAAATTATCAAAATTAATTTCAAATGACATTAATTTCTTATATATTATTGTAATAAACTACACTATTATAATAAACTATAGGGGGAGAAATGGGTAATTTATTAGAGGACTTCATGGGATCAATGGGATCCCAGGTTACAGATCAATTATCATCAAGTCTAGGCATAGATAGTAAAACAGCTGGAGCCATAATTCCGCAAGTTTTACCAATGATTTTGGGTGGACTAAAGAAACAGAAAGACGAAAGAGGTGGCGCCGAAAGAGTTGACCATATTTTAAATAAGTACGGCAGCTCTAGTGTTCTTGATGATATTGGAGGATTATTTTCGAGTAAGTCGCAAGACTCAAATCCGGATCCGGCACTTGGCGGTCTATTGGGTGATGCCGGGGTCCAGGCTTCAAATTTATTCGGTAAGCAATTTAATCTTGATGGGGGAACAGCTTCAAAAATAATTCCTATGCTTGCACCTGTTGTATTGGGATTTTTAACAAAGAAACGGGATGGCGGTGAAGGTTCAAGTGGAATTGCTTCGTTGTTGGACCAAGATGGTGATGGAAGTGTATTAGATGATGTAGCCGGATTTTTAATGAGTGGTTTAGGCGACTCTTCCTCTAAAGAAGGAGGTTTGCTTGGCGGACTTTTAGGAGGACTATTGGGGGGTAAGAAGTAGGTGTTATGAAAAGCGGATTTAGAACTTTTACATTAATGTTGATACTTACCCTAATTGTAGTATGGGTAGGTGGGATTTTAGGCGGGAGAACAGGAACAATTATAGCCCTTGGTTTAGCCGGTGCAATGAATTTTTATAGCTACTGGTTTAGCGATAAAATGGTGTTACGACGTTATAAGGCCGGAGCTATTGAGGCTGGCCATCCAAGTGGATTATATGAGTTAGTAGAAAAGCTTGCAAATAAGGCTGAATTGCCTATGCCCAAAGTTTATATAACTCCGGAACCGACACCAAATGCATTTGCTACAGGTAGAAATCCGCAAAATGCTGCAGTCGCTGCTTCACAGGGAATACTTAGAATGTTAAGTAAAGATGAGTTAGAAGGTGTAATGGCTCATGAACTTGCACATGTAAAGAATAGAGATATTCTTACCAGCGCAGTGGCTTCAACTATGGCCGGTGCATTATCTGCCCTGGGACAGTTTGCTTATTTTGGTGGAAATAGAAGAGAAAATCCGTTGCTTGGAATTATTATGATGATAGCAGCTCCTTTTGCAGGAATGATAATTAGAATGGCAATTTCAAGGGTAAGAGAATTTGCTGCAGATAAGGGAGGAGCTGAAATTTGTGGTAATCCTTTAGCATTAGCTGGAGCTCTTCAAAAAATACAGAGTGGTGTTAAACAAATTCCAATGAGGACCGGCAAAGAATCGGATTCTCATATGTTTATAATAAATCCCTTTTTTGGCGGAATGCAAAAACTATTTTCTACACACCCTCCCACTGAAGAAAGAATTAGAAGATTAAAAGAATTAACCCGTTAAATTATAATTATCTGAAAGGTGAATAAAATGAGTAATATTACATCAGGAGCTATTAAAGTTGTAGAGGTAATTGGCATATCAAAAAAAAGTTTTGATGATGCCGTTGCACAAGCAGTTAAAAAGGCTTCACAGTCTATTAAAGGAATTACAGGTGTTGAAGTTATTAAACACAGCGCAAAGGTACAGGCTGGAAAAATTGTACAATATAGAGCTAATGTAAAATTAGCATTTACGGTTAAGTAGTTTGATTATTTTCAAAAACCGTTTAATAGTTATTTAAGCGGTTTTTGTCTTCCTTTTTACAAATCGATATTATCCACTTTATATTTATGTATTTTGTAAATACCTTTGCTAACAAATTTTAACAATATTATGAAAGAACTCTGATGGATGTTAAAAATATCTCATCTGCTGAAGCAAAAGAAATGTATGACAATAAGATCAAATTTATTGATGTGCGTGAAGAAGCAGAACATGAAGCAGCAAAGATTCCGAATACACAGCTTATTCCTATGAGTGAAATTCAGGGGAGAGTAAATGAAATTCCTAAAGATGAAGAAGTAGTTATCTATTGTAGAACTGGAAATAGGAGCGGTATCTTAATTTCTCAGCTTATTCAATATGGTTATACCAATCTTTATAATTTAGAGGGTGGAATTGTTGATTGGCACCAAAATAATTTCCCGGTAGATATTGGATAATAAATAATTATTTTTTCCTTTTTATTTTATAATTATATAATTACTTTGTTTCTCAAATAATAAGATAAAATATCGAATATATTGTATGATTTCTCTAAACAAAATATTTTTTACAAAAAATGGCTGTATGTGTTGCTGTCCATATCAAAATAATGGGAAGGGAAATCTATAACTTAAAATAAAAATATATATAAATTTATATAAATAAAGAGCCCTTCAAAAAGAAGGGCTTTTTTTTTGGAGTAAAATAATGACTAAAAATGTAAACGAACAAGAAGTAATTGATATTTCCGAATTGAAAAAGAAAATAACGGATTTCAGTTTGGGAATGATACCGGAAGAAAAATTTAATCAATTCCGATTAAGTAGAGGAGTTTACGGTCAGAGGCAAACCGGCTCGCAGATGATAAGGATAAAAATTCCCTTTGGAAAATTAACCACATCTCAATTAAGGGCAATTGCTGAAGTTTCCGAAAAATATGCGAATGGAAATTCTCATATAACAACTCGTCAAAATATTCAGTATCACTACGTTAAATTAAGCGAAGCACCAAAAGTGTGGGATGAACTATCAAAAGCTGGATTAACATTGAGAGAAGCATGTGGAAATACAGTTAGAAACATAACAGCTTCAGCTATTGCAGGTATTGATCCGGAGGAACCATTTGATGTTTCACCTTATTCTCAAGTAGTTTATGAATATTTTATTAGAAATCCTATTTGCCAAGAGTTAGGAAGAAAAGTTAAAATTGCATTTTCCTCTAATCAAGCTGATTCGGCCTTTACTTATTTCAACGACATTGGTTTTATTCCAAAATTAGGGAACAATGAGAAAAGGGGATTTCAAGTCGTTATTGGCGGCGGTTTAGGTGCCCAAAGTATAGTTGCTAAAACAGTTTATGATTTTTTGGAAGAAAATAAAATTATTCCATTTATTGAAGCAGTTCTAAGAGTTTTTGATAGGTATGGAGAAAGAAGTAATAGAAATAAAGCCAGATTAAAATACCTGGTTAAAAGGATTGGAATTGAGGCTTTTATCAACCTTATAAATGAAGAAATTAAAGCAAATAAAAATAAGGTATTTGAGATATCAGAAAATGAACAAGAACCTCTGGAAATACCGGAAGTCGAAATTGATGAATTACATAATGAAATAAATGACTCAGACTTTCAATTGTGGAAAAAAACAAATGTATTTGAACAAAAACAAAGAAATTACTTTGCTGTAAATGTAAGAGTAAAATTGGGCAATTTAAATTCTGATACCGCTAGAACCTTGGCATCACTAGTTGAGAAATATGCTGCTGATGATATACGGCTTACAATAAATCAAGGAATTGTATTAAAATTTATTAAAGAAGAGAATTTAAAAGGGGTTTTTAGCGGGCTCTCAGCTTTGGGTTTAGCCGATGCCGGTTTTGATTCAACTGCAGATATTACAGCATGTCCCGGTACCGACACCTGCAATCTAGGAATAACTAATAGCACCGGGCTTGCGAAGGAATTGGGAAAAATTGTTTTTCATGAATTCCCTGAACTTTTAGAAGAAAAATTCTTAAAAATAAAGATAAGTGGTTGCATGAATTCTTGCGGTCAACATATGGCTGCAAATATAGGACTGCATGGCAGTTCAATTAAAGTGGATAATAAAATTTTACCTGCAATGCAGGTTGTGCTGGGAGGAGGAATTGATCCTGATGGCACTGGAAATATAGCAAACCGAATAAGAAAAATTCCAACTAAAAGGATTCCTCAAATGTTGAGAATATTATTATCCGATTTTGAAGAAAACGGATTAGAAGGGGAATATTTTAACAGTTATTACAGAAGATTGGGTACTAATTATTTTTCTACTTTAGTGCAGCCTTTGGAAAATACGGAAACATTAAAACCTGAAGATTTTATTGATTGGGGTGAAGTAAATAATTATGTGCAATCAATAGGAATAGGAGAATGTGCGGGAGTAAGTTTTGATGTTGTATCTATTATGCTGGAAGATACTAAAGAAAAATTGAACCTGGCCCGGAAAGCACTTGCCGAGAATGAATTTGCTGATAGCATTTATCATTCATATTCTGTTTTTGTGAACACTGCAAAAGCAATATTATTGAGTAAGGATATAAAATGTAATACTCAAATCGGAATTATTAAGGATTACCAAAAACTTTTATTGGAAAATTCTTCTAATGGTAATTTAGATTTTGAGAACATGGTATTGCAAATAAATAAAGTCGATCCTACGGAGAAATTTGCAGCACAATATTTTAATGATGCAAATACATTTACGGATTCTATTCTTTCAGAAAGAGAAAATCAAATATTGAGTTAAAGAAAATGGAAAAAATAAATTCAAGGCTAATAATTGCCGGAGCAGGTCCGGGTGATCCGGAACTAATTTCGGTAAAAGCATTAAATGCAATTAAAAATGCTGATGTTATACTGTACGATGCCCTGATCAACACAAAATTGCTGGATTTTTCTAAAAAGAACAGTATTAAGATCTTTGTTGGAAAAAGAGCAGGTAAACATTTAATCAATCAGCAGGAAATTTGTAAACTTTGTGTAAAGTATACAAAATCTTTCAGTACTGTTTTGAGACTGAAAGGAGGAGATCCGTTTATTTTTGGACGAGGCTATGAAGAAATGGATTATGCAAGAAAAAATGGAATTAATGTAGAAATAATCCCGGGTATTTCAAGTGCTACTTCGTTAGCTGGCATAAATGGAATTCCACTTACTTGTAGAGGTGTTAATCATGGGTTTAATGTAATTACGGCAGTTGATATGTACGGAGAGTTAACAACCGAGTTATTCCAAGCTGCAAAATCCGGACTTACTACGGTTATCCTAATGGGATTTTCAAAATTAGAACAGATCTCATTACTATATGAAAGTATGGGAAAAGGAAATATTCCGGCAATAGTAATTTCGCAGGGAAGTACACAATCCGAACAAAAATATTGTTCTGAAATAAAAGATCTTTACAGCAAAATTGTCAATCAAAATGTAAAAATGCCGGCAACAATTATAGTTGGTGAAGTAGTTAGACTATTTGAAGAATTTAATAAGAATGAAAAAAATGAATACTCTGTATCCGATATTTCTAAAGCCGTCTAATCTTAAGCTCCTAATTATCGGAGGTGGTCAAATAGGATATGAGAAACTATTTTTTATCAAAAAAAATAGTCCTGATATTGAGCTGGAAATAATTGCCAAAGATTTTTGTCAGGAAATTATAGAGTTAATTTCTACCGGTAATTACAAAATTAAATTTAAAAAGAAGGAATTTATTAGAGAAGATTTAATGGGAAAGAACTTAGTTATTGCAGCAACAAATGATAAGTTATTAAATTCGGAGATAGCTAAATGGTGTAGGGAAAAGAATATTTTGGTGAATGTTGCCGATACTCCTTCTCTATGTGATTTTTATCTTAGTTCAATTGTTACAAAAGGTGATCTGAAAATTGCAATATCAACAAACGGAAAATCCCCTACATTTGCAAAACGATTTAGAGAGATTTTAGAGAGTATTATTCCTGATAGCACAAATTCTCTAATAAAAAACTTAAATGAAATTAGAAATGAACTCAATACAGAATTTTCAGAGAAGGTTGAAAAATTAAATGAAATTACAAGTTCCCTACGAAGAAATAGAAAATAATATAGAAATTTTGGATGAACTTTTCAGTTCCTACAGTGTTGTAAATAGGATTGAAAGATTATATAGTCATTTTAATCCTGAAGAAATTTTATACACTTCATCATTTGGCACAGATGCAGCATATTTGTTACACTTAATTAGTAGAATTTGCCCATCGCAAAAAGTACATTTTATAAATACAGGTTATCACTTTAAAGAAACACTAGAATATAAATCAAAACTGCAGGATCTTTTTGATTTAGAAATTATAGATATAAATCCTGATAAAAATGAACATCAAATAACATTAGATCGCGAATTATGGAAAATTCAGCCAAATAGATGCTGCTTTATTAACAAGGTAAAACCTCTTGAAAATATAGATAAAAATTATAAAGTATGGCTTTCCGGATTAAAAAAGAATCAAACGAAATCTAGAAGTGTTATTAAAATATTTGAAAATAGAGACAATATTATAAAATTTCATCCTATTTTCGATCAATCGGCTGAATCAATTAAGGAGTATGTTGAATATTTTAATTTGCCGGCCCACCCGTTAAAATCGGAAGGTTATGATTCCATTGGCTGTTACCATTGCACATTAAAAGGAGAAGGAAGAGATGGAAGGTGGTCGGGAACCGATAAAACAGAATGCGGTTTACATTTTGATGTTAACTTATAGAAGCCTTTGCATAATCCCAAATATGAATAACATATCGTTATTTCTTGGGATTTTCACCGAAAAAATCAATCATTAGGGAAAGATTACTTCACCTCTATAAGAAGAATCGTGGTTCGTAATGATTCACCAGAGGTTTTCCCCGCATACTGCAGGATTTTGTAAGAGTTTCTTATAAATAGCATTGAAGATATTATAACACGATTTCTACGTTATCCATGTTGAATAAACCTTGTGTTGATAAATATCTTTCTCCAGGATCATAGAAGAAACAGACAATGTTTTTATTTTCGAATTCTTTTCTTTTGGCTAATTCGGTTGCTACCCAAGCTGCTCCGGCTGATGATGGACCAACTAAAATGCCCTCTTTTTGCGCAATTTTTAACACCCACTCAAAAGCAATTTCATCACTTACATGGATTAATTCATCCATATTTTTTTTTGCACGAACAAAATTGTTTGTTATAAATCCAGGTCCAACTCCAATGATTTTATGTTTTCCTTGTTCACCTCCGGCATAAACAGGACTAGCTTCAGGCTCATAAGCGATAATCTTAATTTTTTCATTTTTATTTTTCATAAAGGTAGATAATCCTTCAAAAGTACCCGATGTACCTAAACCGATCACTATAGCATCAATTTTTCCTTCCATTTGTTCCCATAATTCCGGACCTGTTGTAAGAATATGAGCATTTCCATTTTCAATATTATCATGCTGATTTAAAAAATATGAAGTATTTGGATTTGCTTTACAGTATTCTATTCCTCTCTCACGCGCACCCTTGGTATGTTCTTTCCCAGGAGTTAGTACAACTTTAGCACCATAGGCACATAATATTTTTATTCGTTCTTCACTGCATAATTCACTCATAAATATTTTAGTTTTGTACCCCAACATAACACCTAAACTAGCAATAGCAATTGCCGTATTTCCACTGCTTGCCTCAACAACCTCAGTTCCTTTTTTAATTTTTCCTTTAGAGATAGCACTTTTTACCATGTTAAGAACCGCTCTGTCTTTAATCGAAGTAGGGTTAAAAAGTTCCATTTTTGCATATATATTCGCTCCGATATTCTTACCCAAATTGTTGAGTTTTAATATCGGTGTCTTTCCAACAAAATCAGTGGCTTTTTCAGTAATATTCATTTTCTCGACTATCTTAATAATATGTAAATAATAATATTGTAAAAATATGAAATATTTAGTGTAAATAATCTTACATAATATCTTCTTTCCCATTATACGATTTGTTACAGACTAATCTCACTTCATTCTAAAAGTAATTAATGAGATCAAACACCTAATATTCATAAATAATTGTTGCCAAATACCTTAATAATTTAGTTAATGCAATTAAAATAACGTGATTTATAATATATTTTTCCAAAAATGCAAAATATTTTTAGTTTTTTACTTGACAAGGCATAAATATGTTATATATTTACAGACTAAAATCTAAAACATTTAGGATAATAAAGGCAATTGCCAAATTAAATAAGTTATTTCTTTTATAATGGAGAATAATATGAAAAAAATAGAAGCTATTGTAAGACCGGGCAAATTGGAGGATCTACATAGTGAACTTCAAGAAGCTGGTTTTGCAGGAATTACTGTGACTGAAGTGAGAGGTTATGGAAGGCAAAAAGGTCATAAAGAGATTTACCGCGGATCTGAATATAATCTAGAATTTGTTCCTAAAGTAAAGCTTGAATTAATTTGTCCAGATGAAGTTGTTGAAAAAGCAATCAGAATAATTATTGAGAAAGCTAAAACAGGAAATATCGGTGATGGAAAAATCTTTGTTATTCCTGTTGAGGATGCAATAAGAATTAGGACAGAGGAATCTGGAGAGAGTGCTCTCTAAAATATTTAATTGAAGAATAATGAAAATTATTAGGAGTTATAAATGCAAGAAGAATTAATGAATTCCGTAACAAATAACTTATTTACAGTTAATAACCTCTGGATGATGATTGCAACAGCATTGGTATTTATTATGCATTTAGGTTTTGCATCTTTGGAGGCCGGCTTAACAAGATCTAAAAATACTGTTAATATATTATTTAAAAATTCAATTATTCCAGGAATTGGGATTTTAACTTATACAATCATAGGATTTAACATTATGTATCCTGGTGAAGATTTTGCAGGGGCATTATTTGGTTTTGCAGGATTTGGTATTGATGCAGGTGTATCCGGACTTACTAGCGAATATAATATTGGTTATACATATTGGACAGATTTTTTATTTCAGGGAATGTTTGCTGCTACTGCGGCAACTATTGTATCCGGAGCAGTGGCCGAGAGAATTAAACTTTCAACATTTTTAGTTTTTTCTACAATATTTGTGGGCATTGCATACCCTATAACAGGAATGTGGAAGTGGGGCGGTGGATTTTTAGATGCCCTAGGTTTTTATGATTTTGCTGGTTCAACATTAGTTCATTCAGTTGGAGGATGGGGCGCCTTAACCGGTGTAATTATTTTAGGTCCTCGTATAGGAAAATATAAAAAAGGTAAAATTAGCCCGATTCCCGGACACAGTATGCCATTAGCGGCTATAGGTGTTTTCTTATTATGGTTAGGATGGTTCGGATTTAACGGAGGGTCGGTCCTTTCTGCTGATCCCGGATTAGTTTCACTGGTACTTGTAACAACTTCATTGGCTGCTTCTGCAGGAGCTGTTGGCGCAATGCTTACTTCATGGACGGTTTTGAAAAATCCTGATATAACAATGGTATTGAATGGTATCTTGGCCGGCTTGGTTGGGATAACGGCAGGAGCTGATTTAATGGGACCTACCTCATCAATAATTATTGGTTTTCTATCCGGAATTATAGTTGTTTTTTCTGTGTTATTTTTTGATAAAGTAAAAATTGATGATCCCGTTGGTGCTCTTTCTGTTCACTTAGTATGTGGGATATTTGGAACATTAGCCGTTGGTATTTTGGGATCGAGTGCAGGATGGGGACAATTATGGGCTCAATTCTTAGGAGTTATTTCTGTTGGTGCATTTGTTCTAATATTCACCGGAATTTTATGGGCAGTACTTAAGGCAACCATGGGACTAAGGGTCTCTGAAGATGAAGAAATTGGTGGACTTGATGTTGGTGAACACTCAATGGAAGCATACCCGGATTTCGAAAAAGTTGTCTAATTGCAAAGTTATAATTTCTTATCGGTTATCAGATCTGAAGTATGGATGAGAACGGATTAATTGGCTGATGCTAAAAATATATCACTACATTATATGGAGAATAATATGTTAGTTAAAACTTACAAATACATTATAATTTCATTATTGCTATTAATTTCTAGCGCAGTAACGGCACAGACTTCTGTCTCTGGCGGTGCAGATTTTGTTAGTAGATATTTATGGAGAGGTTTAGATTTTGGAAATACTTTTAGTATTCAACCTTCGGTGGCCTTGGCCGCAGGAGATTTTGAAATAGGATTTTGGGGTTCTTATCCGTTTACAAATACAGCAGGTGGTAACGAGGAGATGGATCTTTATTTGGGATATTCAGTTGGTGATTTTTCTGTGCTGGTTACGGATTATTATTTCCCTCAATCCGGCGGTAAATATGGTGATTATGATGACCCGGGCTCCCATACGATTGAAGTTGGTTTAAGTTATGGTGGATCAGAAGCCTTCCCTCTCTCAGTTGCTGCATTTATGAATGTTTATAATGATGATGATAATTCCGTCTATTTTGAGTTAGGATATTCAACAGAAGTTAGTGAAGTAACAGTTGATCTATTCGTTGGCGGAACTCCCGGCAGTGATAATGCGTTTTATGGAACAACAGAATTTAATTTAATTAATATTGGAGTAACAGCATCAAAAGATGTTAAAATAACTGATGATTTTTCACTTCCAATATTTAGTTCCTATATTCTCAATCCAAACCAAGAAGTAGGTTATTTGATCTTTGGATTTAGTATAGGAATGTAAAAAAATAAGAAAAATACTATTTGTAAAAAAGGCCCTTTAAAAAAAGGTTTTTCTTTGACTTTGTTCCAAAAGTGAAAGTTGTTTGTTCTGATGATCTTGTTGAGAAAGAAATAAAATTAATATTTATTCATTATACCTTATATTTAGTAATAAAAAGAATCTGCATAAATATTTAGAAAATTAGTAAAATTGCAATAGAAACCTTATTAAAATTTATTATTGTAGAGTTTTTCCTAAATTTGATATATGTTTCTTTTGTGAGACCTAAGTAAAAAATATTAAGCTTCATTAATAAGTTGCATTTTAAAGCATTTTTATTATTTTATGTACTTTACAGATTGTAGCTTCAATTCACCTCGAGGTAGATCCCTCATAAATTGAAGTTCCCGTTGTCTAAATTCTAATGATCTTAGAATGACAAAAGGGAATTTAATTTACTGATACAATCAATTTCTGCTTAAATAATTTTAAAGGGTAAGGTATGCTCATTGGAAAATCTACACCCCAAAGTATTGGGATGTACAATCCGGAATTTGAACATGATAGTTGCGGAGTAGGATTTGTTGCTAATATAAAAGGCATTAAAACACATGAAATTGTAAAAAATGGAATTGAAATATTAGAAAATTTGCGCCATAGAGGGGCAGTGGGCTGCGATCCTAAAACCGGTGATGGTGCCGGAATTACAACACAAATTCCTCATGAATTTTTTCAGAGAGAATGTAATCGTCTGGATATTGAATTACCGGAAATTGGAAATTACGGTGTTGGGTTAATTTTTCTTCCGACTATTGCCGAAGATAGACATATTGTTGAACAAATAATTGAAAGCGTTGTAGAAAAAGAAGAACAAATATTTTTAGGTTTACGTGATGTTCCAATAGTGGATCATAATATTGGGCCGGTTGCAAAATCAGTAATGCCTTTATTTAAACAATTGCTTATTGGTCGTGGTGAATACACTAAATTAGAAGATTTTGAAAGAAAACTGGTTGTTATTAGAAAAAGAATAGGATTAAAAATCCGATCTTTAGAATTTCCGCAAAAAAATTATTTCTATATATGCAACTTATCTTCTAAAAGTTTAGTGTATAAGGGTCAATTAATGGCCGAACAATTGGGCGAATTTTTTCCTGATTTAAGTGAGGTTGATTACAAATCCTCAATTGCACTGGTTCACTCGAGATATAGTACTAATACTTTTCCTACCTGGGGTTTAGCACATCCTTTCAGACTGATAGCACATAATGGTGAAATTAATACGTTAAAAGGGAATAAAAATTGGTTTAATGCCCGGGAGAGCTTGTTCGGTAATAGTAAATTTAGAGAAGATTTAAAGAAAATAGCCCCAATAATTGCTCCAAGCAAAAGTGATTCAGCTGCATTTGACAATGTTTTAGAAGCATTAATGCATTCAGGTAGATCACTACCGCATGCTTTGATGATGATGATTCCCGAAGCTGTTTCCGACGGTATAGAAATGTCTGACGCAAAAAGAGCATTTTACGATTATCATTCATGTTTAATGGAACCTTGGGATGGACCGGCGGCAATTTGTTTTACCGATGGAAGATATGTTGGTTCTATATTAGATAGAAATGGATTAAGACCGTTAAGATACTGGATTACTAATGAAGATAAAATTGTACTTGCTTCGGAAACAGGTACTCTTGATATTGATGAAAGTTTAATAACTAAAAAAGGCAGACTGCAGCCTGGAAAAATATTCTTAGTAGATACGGAAAAAGGAAGAATAATAAAGGACGAAGAAATAAAAAATGATATTATTTCGAATCAAGATTATCAAAAATGGTTGGATGAAAACTTACTTGTATTAAAAGATCAAGAATTGGAACATAAAACTCCACCTGATGATCCTGCTGATGTATTAACTAAACAGAAGATTTTTGGGTATTCCCTAGAGGATATAAAATATATTGTTAAACCAATGGCACAGGATGGAAAAGAAGCTATTGGTTCAATGGGGGCAGATACGCCATTGGCAATACTAAGTAAAGAACCTCAACTGCTCTTTAATTATTTTAAACAACAATTTGCTCAAGTTACAAATCCCCCAATAGATCCGATTAGAGAAGAAATAGTTATGAGCCAACAGGTTATACTGGGTCCTGAGCAAAATATATTAGAAGAATCTCCCAAACATTGTAAAAGACTGAAATTAAGAAGGCCTGTAATCACAAATCAGGGCATTAGCAAAATAAGGTCAATTGAAAATGACCACCTTAAATCAGAAACAATATCTCTGGTTTATCCAAAAAATAAAATTGGCGGGTTAGAGAGAGCTTTATCGGAAGTATTAATTAGAACCGATAAACTGATTGAGCAAGGTGTATCAATAATTATTTTAAGCGATAAAGGTGTTGATAAAGATCATCTGCCCATACCGAGTTTATTAGCCTGTTCGGGCTTGCACCAACATTTGGTAAAAAAAGGAACTAGAACAAAAGTAAGTATAATTCTTGAATCCGGCGAAGCAAGAGAAGTACATCATTTTGCAGCTTTAATCGGATTCGGTGCAAATGCAATCAATCCATATTTAGCGTTTGAGATAATTAGAGATTTATCAAACAATGGTGAGTTTGAAAATATAAATCTTAATGAGGCTGAGGAGAATTATCTTGAAGCAATATCTAAAGGATTATTTAAAGTGATATCGAAAATGGGTATCTCTACAATTCAATCTTATTGTGGAGCCCAAATTTTTGAAGCTGTAGGCTTAGATATATTAATAGTACAAAAATATTTTACAGGAACGGTTTCTAGAATCGGTGGAATTGGAATTGACTTAGTTGAAAAGGAAGTTCAATTAAGACATGATGCTGCATTTTCTAATCCTTTTCCCGGACTGGAATCCGGTGGTCATTATAGTTGGAGAGAAGAAGGGGAAAGCCACCAGTGGAATCCCGAAACAATATCAAATCTCCAACATGCAGTAAGATCCAACAATTATGAAATATATAAAAAGTTTGCAAAAGAAGTAAATGATCCCCACAAAAATTATGGGTTATTGAGGTCATACCTAAGATTTAAAGAACGGAAATCAATTCCAATTGATGAGGTTGAGCCGGCCATTGAAATTGTAAAAAGATTTGCAACCGGAGCTATGAGTTACGGATCAATATCAAAAGAAGCTCATGAAACTTTAGCCATTGCAATGAATAAAATAGGTGGATTTTCAAACACCGGAGAAGGTGGCGAAGATCCCGAAAGATTTTCTGTTGATAAAAATGGAAATTTAAGAAGAAGTAAAATTAAACAAATTGCTCAAGGTAGATTTGGCGTTACAATTGAATATCTAGTTAATAGTGATCAATTGCAAATCAAAATGGCGCAAGGAGCAAAACCCGGGGAAGGCGGTCAATTGCCCGGACATAAAGTTAGTAAGGAAATTGCAAAAACCAGGCATACAACTGAAGGAGTAGGTTTAATTTCCCCACCGCCGCATCATGATATATATTCAATAGAAGATCTGGCACAATTGATTTATGATCTTAAAAAATCAAATCCTTCGGCCGATGTAAGTGTTAAATTAGTTTCCGAAGCGGGTGTTGGAACAATTGCGGCCGGTGTTTCTAAGGGAAAGGCAGATCATCTTTTAATTAGTGGTTATGAAGGAGGTACAGGTGCTTCCCCATTAACCTCAATTAAGCATGCCGGTTTGCCAATGGAGCTTGGAATTTCCGAAACACAACAAGTTCTTGTGATGAACGACCTTAGAACCAGAATTAAAGTTCAGGTGGATGGTCAATTAAAATCAGGTAGAGATGTAGTAATTGCAGCGATGTTAGGTGCGGATGAATTTGGCTTCGCAACTTCTGCTTTAATTACAATGGGTTGCGTGATGTTGAGAAAGTGTCACTTAAATACTTGTTCTGTTGGTATTGCTACACAGGATAAAGATTTAAGAAAAGAATTCAGAGGAAAACCGGAACATGTAATTAACTATTTCAATTTTATTGCACAAGAAGTACGTGAAATTATGGCTAAACTTGGTGTTAGGAAGTTTGATGATTTAATCGGCAAATCCGACTATTTAAGAAAAGCTCACAAAATTGATCACTGGAAAGCGAAACACTTAGATCTGTCAAATATTTTACACAGAATAGATGTGCCGGTTAAAAAACCGATATATCATTCTGAAAGTCAATTGCATACATTGGATAAATCTTTTGATAACCGGTTAATTGAATCAAGTAAAAAAGCAATTGAAAAGGGTATCCCCGTTAGATTTAGCGCACAAGTTAGGAATGAACACCGGACAATAGGCACAATGCTGAGTTCAGTAATCGCTAAAAAGTATGGCTTAAAAGGATTAAAAGACGATACAATAACGGTAGATTTTGAAGGATCTGCAGGACAAAGTTTTGGTGCTTTTTTGAGTAAGGGAATAACATTCAATCTTGAAGGTGATTCAAATGATTACGTAGGTAAAGGATTATCCGGTGGTAAGCTTGTTATTAAGCAGCATGAAGAAAGTAGCCTCGATCCCGGGAGAAATATTATTGTCGGTAATGTTGTCCTATATGGAGCCATATTAGGCGAAGCATATATTAATGGGAAAGCAGGAGAAAGATTTGCTGTGAGAAATAGCGGAGCAAATGTTGTAGTTGAAGGAATTGGGGATCATGGTTGCGAATATATGACCGGCGGAAGAGTTATTGTTCTAGGAAAAACCGGAAGGAACTTTGCTGCCGGAATGAGCGGTGGAATTGCATATGTCTGGGATAAATACAAGAATTTTAAGAGTCTCTGTAATATGGAAATGGTTGACTTATTTTCTCTTGAATCTCAAGAAGACAAAAATGAGTTGAGAGGATTTATTATAAATCATTTTGAAAAAACCAATAGCAGCATTGCAAAGAAAATATTAGATAACTGGATGGAAGTTGAATCACAATTTATAAAAGTATTTCCAAAAGATTATCAAAGAGTTTTGGCAAAGCAAAAATCAGAAAATAGAAATGAAGAGTTGCTGGAAGAGAATATTAATAATTAAATCGTAGAAGTGTTTTTGTCATATCTACCTGTCGGTAGACAGGTTGAACGAAGTGAAATATCTCCGAATCTATAAGTTTTTAAATTAAAAGATTCTTCGCTACGCTCAGAATGACTGTAATAATAAGTGTTAATAGTATTAAAATAAAGAATTTAGGTTTTACAATGGGTGATGTAAAAGGATTTATAAAATATAAGAAATATGATTTCAATAAAATTAATGTTGAAGAAAGGTTAACACATTGGGATGAGTTTACTGTGCCTTTGGCAGAAGAAGAGCTTAGAACCCAAGGTGCTAGGTGCATGGATTGCGGGATTCCTTTCTGCCAGTCAGGATGCCCCATCAGCAATATAATTCCCGACTGGAATGATTTGGTTTATAATAATAATTGGGAAGAAGCATATAGGAGATTAAATAGGACAAATAATTTTCCCGAATTTACCGGAAGGGTATGTCCGGCTCCATGTGAAAACTCTTGTACATTAGCAATTAATAAAGATGCTGTAACAATTAAGAACATAGAAGTTTCTATAATTGAAAAAGCTTTTAAGGAAGGTTGGGTTTCAGCATCAGCTCTGGAAAAACGAAGCGGTAAAAAAATAGCAATCGTTGGTTCAGGTCCGGCCGGTTTAGCTTGTGCGGATGAACTAAATAAAAAATCACATTCAGTAACTGTTTACGAAAAAAACGAAGTAATTGGCGGATTATTAACCCTTGGAATTCCAAATTTTAAATTGGATAAAAAAATTGTTAAGCGAAGACTTGATTTAATGAAAGATGAAGGAGTAGAGTTTAAAACAAATACTGAAATTGGTAAAGATATTCTTCTTTCCGAATTGCTTGAGAAATATGATGCAATTGTTCTATCGGGGGGAGCGGAACAGCCAAGAGATCTTCCTGTTGAAGGCAGGAATCTTAAAGGAATTCATTTTGCTATGGATTACCTCACCCAGCAAAACAGGACAAATTTAGGACAAACATTTAATGGAAATAGAATTTCGGCAAAAGATAAAAATGTTATTGTAATTGGCGGCGGGGATACCGGTTCCGATTGTATTGGAACGGCTAACAGGCAAGGAGCAAAATCTGTTTTAAATTTAGAATTACTAACTCAACCTCCGGTTGAAAGATCAGATGAAAATCCTTGGCCTCAATGGGCATTAATAGAAAGAACATCTAGCTCTCATGAAGAAGGTGTAGAAAAAATGTTCAGTGTTATGACCAAAAAATTTACAGGTGATAATGGATCTGTTAAAAAACTTCACGGGATTGAACTTAAATTTGGTGAAAGAGATCCGATAACGGGCAGAAAGCCAATAAATGAAATTTTGGGCTCGGAATTTACTCTTAATGCTGATTTGGTATTGCTGGCTATGGGCTTTACCGGTCCGGTTAAAAATAATTTAGTTAATGAATTGGATATAGAACTTGATAAAAGAAATAATATTAAAACTGATGAACATAGAATGACAAACATTCCCGGTATATTTGCTGCCGGAGATATGAGAATGGGGCAATCGCTGGTAGTTTGGGCAATAAATGAAGGAAGAGAAGCTGCTCAGCATGTTGATAAATATATTACAGTGTAGACTTTAGCTTACAAAAAATTATCGAGCTAGATATCATATGAAAGCTCACTTGAGGCCGCAGCCACTCCTTAGCTGCGGTTTTTTTATTAAATGTAGAATAGACGAATCTTTTCTTTTGAAATTATTCTGATACTATTAAAAAGCAAAAAACAAATTATTATTAATGATTTATTTTGTGATGTTTCTATTAAGGTCACTCTTAAAATTTGGTCATCTTATTCTCACTGCTTAACATCCTATAATAATAGTCGCTAAATCCAATATCTACTGAAAGATTGTTGTGCAGAATAAAGAAAATCTAAAATATCCCATGAGCAAGCTCTGTTACAATTGCCAAGTATTAAGTTCTGCGGGTAGTTCAACCATGATGCTGGTACCTTTGCCGAGTTCGCTATCAACATAAATTTCACCATCGTGCTGTTTAACAATTTCTTCTACTATCGATAGGCCAAGACCATTACCATGAATTTTAGACCGTATTTCGTCGGAACGAAAAAATCTTTTGAATATATTTGCCAAATCTTTTTTTGAGATACCAATTCCATTATCACTGACTCTTAATATTGCCTTCTCATCTCTTTCATCCAGACTTATTACTATTTCTCCACCATTTTTGGAATATTTGATTGAATTATCTACCAAATTTGAAATTAAGCTTTTAATTCTTTCTAAATCTCCATTAATCTGAACTACGCTATTAATAATTGGAACAATTTTAATGTTTTTCTTTGCTGCAGTTTCATGAAAATATTGAGTGACTTCAATTATCATTTCATCCAGACGGACATTTTTTTTCATCTCTGTAATTGTATTGCCATCAAGTCTGGCAAGTGTGAGTAGAGACTTGGAAAGTTTAGTTAATCTGTCAATCTCGGTGAGTAGTTCAGTTAACTCTTGTTTACTCTCTTGATTAACAATATTGTTTGCCAATAATTCTAATTTTGCTCTTAGAATGGTAAGCGGGGTTTTAATCTCATGCGAAGCGTTTTCAATAAACTTTTTCTGCGAAACAATTGATTCTTCAATTGAATCAAGCATCCTATTTAGTGTCTCTCCTAATTCTCTTATTTCATCTTTCGGTTTAGGGACTGATATTCGTTGTTGAATATTATCAGCTCTAATAAGGTTAACATCGTGCACCATTTTATTTACAGGACGAAAAGCAAGTTTGCTTATCTGAAAAGAAATAAATGTGATTAAAATTATTGCAATGGGAATCATACCCATTATGAAAAATTTATAATTATGGAGTTTCAAATTCATATCTTTTTCGTTCCATGCTATTGCACTGGCAATCTGTATATTATCTTTTCCAATACGTTTTTCTCTTAACTCAAAATAGTAGCATGTTTCTTCATCACCAATTACGCAAATTCTGTCTCTATTTTTCATGAAAAAGTATTCTCTTACTTCATCCGTTAAATTGAGATCTGGTTTTGATAATAAGATAAATTTGGGATCATAAATTTCGATGCTTATTTTTTCTGGGCCTTTATACTCGGAAGGTTCAAAATTTTTGAACTGAAGTGAATCAATATCGATCAAAAATTCATCTATGTTTTCTTCAACAAAGTCTAGATACGTATTTAATTTTGCTTCATATATTTCCGCAGTCGTGTAATATAAATCTAATAAAGCTAATAAAACTAAAACTAATAGAAGCGAAGTATAAATAATCGTTGAAAATAAAACTATTTTTGTTCTTATCTTCATCTTTGGCTATCCGAAAAGATGTAACCTGAACCACGTACTGTATGGATTAATTGAACATCAAAATCTTTATCAATTTTTTTTCGTAAAAATTTAATAAATGACTCAATTACGTTACTTTTGGGATCAAAATTCATATCCCATAAATGCTCAGAAATAAATTCTCTGTTCAGTATCCTTTTAGGATGATGCATAAATAATTCTAACAAGGCAAACTCTTTTGTTGTAAGAGTTATTTCTTTACCATCTCTAAATGCTTTCTGTTGATCCAGATCCAAATATAAACCATAAAGTTCAATTGAGGAAGATCTAACAATACTATTTCTTCTTATCAGAGATCGAATTCTGGCAACAAGTTCTTCGAGGTGGAAGGGTTTGGCTAGGTAATCATCAGCGCCTTCATTTAATCCTTTAATTTTATCGGCAGTTTCTTCAAGTGCAGTAAGCATCAAAATAGGAGTTAAAACACCGGCTTTCCTTAAGTTTCTGCAAGTGTCCCATCCGTCCTGTTTGGGCATCAGTATATCCAGAATAATAGCGTCATAATCGTTTATTTGAGCTAATTCTTCACCGATGGCTCCGTCCGCAGCACAATCAACAGCGAATCCCTCCTGTTTTAATTTTTCAGATATAGTTTCTGCAATTTTTTTCTGATCCTCAACAATTAGTATTTTCATTTAATCACTTACCTATAATCCACATTTTGTAACTTAAGTTATATTATTGATATACAACATATGATATTAAAACTCAAACTTAAACCCGAATCTTGGTAAGAATTCAGATCCGTTTCCTTCAATTCTACCAGTCGTTTCATGGAAATACTCAGCGAAATAAGCTTTATTGTTGTATAAATTCATTAAATCTAAGAATGCAGTGATTGCAAAATAATCTGACAATTGTACACGATAATCCGCCCTTACATTTAGTGTATGATATGAGTCGTACCTTTTACTGTTTTTGGTCATTGACACCTTTGCGTATCGAAGATTTTTGGGATCGTTATGAACATTTTCGAAAATTACGTGATCATCTTTCGGCCTGCCTGTTGCATACTTCCATTTTGCTGTAAATGACCAATTGTCGTTCAATTGATAGCCAACCATAAAATTAAAAATATGTGGCTGATTAAACGTTGAATTATAATAATTAGTGCTAGGTCTTTCTTTTACCTTACTTACACCATACGAATAATTAGCCTGCCCATACAGCTTTGTAACAAATTTTTTTAACAAACTAATATCAAAACCATAGGCATATCCTTTACCACTGTTTTCGGTAATAGAATTATTACTATAAGGACGAACTACTAAATCTTCCATATGTTTATAATATGCTTCAGCAGTAAATTTCATATCGTCACCGAAGTATCTTGTCAATCCCAAAATGTAGTGATAGGCTTTTTCATTTTGTATTTTTATATTATTACGATGTCTAGAGAGTAGCATAATATCAGGTATTTGATAATATATTCCTGCTGCAAGGTTGAGAGATCCTTGCGGACATAATTGATATGTTGCGTTAATACGAGGGGAAAAATCAGAATCATTTGAAAGATCATTATATTCATAACGCAAGCCGACATTTACTTTTAACCTGTCATGTGCCGGAATAGAAATTTCACTATACCCGGCATATTCCATCCTTTTATTCTTAAAAGAATTTGCAATTTCATTTGGATCGACAACTAAAAATTTATCGCTCCCATTAGGAAGTTCATTCTCATTAAATACGTAAAGTGTATCTTTCCCCTTCATTGAAATTTCTGAATCATAATAGGTATGTTGAATATTAATACCACTGGAGAAAGTATAACCATTCTTAAAGCTGTATACAAAATCAGATTTGATGCCACCTGTGTTCTTTATTGAATTATATCTATTTAGAGGAAAGCGGACAAAAGCTTCACTTCGTTCTGGCCTTGCTCCATTAACACTTTCTACATTTGCCCTACCTTTTTTATGATCAGTATCAATTTTGTTAAAATAAACACTTGTTGTTAAATAACTACTTTTATTAGTTAGGAAACGCCAATTTATTCCGGCAAGGTATTTCTCCTCTGAATCATCTTGCAATGATCTGTTTTCAAAATATTTACTATCATAAATATTATCTATGTCCCTTGTCCAAACCTCTGTTGAATAAATTCCAAGTATCGAAAGCTTATGTGATGAATTAATATCAGTAGTAAATTTACCTACGTAGTCAGACAATTTTGAAAAACCCCATCCGACTTCATCAATAAGTTCCATAGCATTTTTAAAATCGTAGGCTCTGGCAGACAAACGCAAACTTGAATTATCCAATAGAAATGTTTTTCCATCATAATTTGCTTCCCAGCCAAAAAGGTCATAAGTGCCATCAAATTTATAACTTTCTTTGTTACCTTCCTTTAGTTTTAAGTCTAGAAAAGATGCGAATTTTCCCCCTTGTTTAGCCGAAAATCCACCACCCTGAAATACTGCTTTTTCGATTAATCCGTTTGTAAATATCGAAAGCCTTCCACCCTCTATCTCTTGAGTTCCGCTTACTTCGTTAAAATGGGACAACCTATCGAATGGTATATTATCAACAAGAATAATATTATCTTTTGGTCTGTTTCCGCGAACTGAAAATGCCGAGAACTCACCACCGCTGGAACTTACTCCGGGTAAATTATCAATAGCGCGGAAAACGCTGCCTCCTGCGCCGGGTGCACGAATAATTTCATCTTTAGTAAATGAATAATTTGAAACCGGTTCATCTACATTTTCATTAAAATATCCACTGTTTACAATAATTTCATCACCAATTACTCCACTTTCAATAAGTTCTATCTCCCTGGTATCAAATGTTTTATTTCGTATCACCAGTATGTCCGATTCTATATGTTCCTTATAACCGAGATAGGAAACTTTTAATTTGTAAATATTTTCAGGGATATCTTTCATCCCAAAATATCCATCCTCATCGGTTGCTGTACCAAAAGACTCATCACTATAAGTTTCACCAAGTAATATTACATTTGTGCCAAAAAGAGGTTGTTTTGTTTTTGAATCAATAATTTTGCCTTTAATATCTCCGATTTGAGCCGTTACTATTCCTGCAATTAGTAATAATCCAATTACCATAAATCTTGTTCTCATCTTTCCTTCCTAAAGAATTTGTTTTAAATAACAGCGGAAAAATATAATGCAAAGATGAAAATAAGATGAAAATAGGGGAGTGATTAATAATCAAAAATATTTTTGGCGAGAATGATTAATTGATTTTCTCCCATTATTTGGATAAGCACGAAAACGCAGTCATAGAATTATGACAATGTAAGATCCTGATGATACAAATTTACTTAGTTGCTATTTGATAATTTTGCAGCTATTTTTCCCCCAATCCAAGCCATAGGAATATATGCGAAAATAATGTCAGCTACTGTAAACCAAATTGGCCCGGGTATCATGAAATTTACCATTATTCCTCCCAATAGGAATAAACCACCGACGACCAATGATAATTTCATCTTATGACTTACAGCTATAAAACTAGCGATAGCAGTACCAACTATTGTACCTAAGGCATGAGCCAAAAAGGGAAAGATAAAATATTCGAATCCTAAAGTTGGCATTACCTCTGCCAATGCATCCATATCACTTGGGTCAATACCTTCTATTGGAAATAACATATGACCAATTTGAATGAGTCCAATATTGATGGCACTACCTCCAAGCCACCCTGCAACAACAGCTAAAATATTTCTAATTATTGGATTCATAGTTGCCTTTCTTTTTCCGATTTACAATATGTTAAGTAATAAAATTTTTATAATTACGGCATTAGAGGTTGAGTGATCATTGCATATGAAAGACTTACAAGCAACGATGCTTATAATTTAAGTATTATATACTAATATCAAAAGAAAATAATACATCACATCTCAAAATAATTGAATGGCTTAAATTGTTTTATTTATTATTTTTATAATTTAATTTGAATATTGTTCACTGCAATAAGAGTCATATTAAAATCTCAAAGTTGAATCCTAAGTTGATCTAATAAACTTAGGAGATCTGCAACGGTCCATTGCTCAACAATTTTACTCATTTTTTGATAACCACTTTCTTTTTAGTCTTTTTTTTAAGTTTTGGTTCTTCTGTTTCTTCATCAAATTCTCCTTGATAATTTTCTTCAGAAAGAACAGGAACTAAAATTTCTAAAATTTTATCAAGTTTTTTGTTTAATGTTTCAAATTCATTTTTAAATTGATCAGTGTCCTTTTCTTTAGTATTCCCAAAACATTTATCACAATAAATCGGTTTCCCTTTTGTCGGTCTAAAAGGGACTTCACAATCTTTTCCACAGTTATCACACACCGCATTATGCACTACAAAATCTCTATCATCAAAACTCCTTTTTCTTGAATCTCCGTTCATAAACTTTCTACCGCTTCTTTCTTTTCCGTATTTTTTTGGGCCGTCATCCTGATTTTTCTCAAAACAGTTGCTGCAATATATAGGCTTACCACCGGTAGGTTTAAAGGGGACTTCACAGTCTTTGCCACAATTATTACAGGTAGCTTGGTGCATCATAGGTTTTCCCGAATCTTTACCCCTCCTTTTACTGAAATCTTTTGATCTTTCGGATCTATTCTTCGCATTATAATTTTTCATGATTGTCCTCTCCTAAAAGGCCGAACTGAATTTATTACTTGTTATAAAAAACTTACCAAATAAATGTATATAGTAATTAACTTAAAATATATATTTATTCCGTTAATATTCTTCGTATACATAATTCACTCTAACAATAAAATCAAAATTTGCATCGCTTTCCCAACTTTAATAATACTAGATCAATTTTCAATTATTTTGTTCTGTTCTATTTATACCTTTTGTCTTTTTTGTTGTATTATTTATTTAGAGATTTATCCGCTGAAGTGGATGAGCCTGCAAGTCCACCTCATGTAGGCAAGCATACCATAGGTATGCAAGCTTGGCATTGAGTTCAGCGAAAAAATTTCGCTGAACTCAATGCCAGTAACACTTAGCACCCGCCAGATTCGTTTTTTAATCAGATAAAATAATAATTGTCATTGCGAACCTCAATTTTTTGAGGTGAAACAATCTAAAATTTTAAAAGATTACTTCGAAAAAGAATCTCGCAATGACCGGAGAATGAATAGACTGCTTCGTCATCCATCTGTCGACGGACTCCTCGCAATGACATGTAAACTTTAGCTGGAATTAGAGAAATTATAACGTGTCATTCTGAATCCGGTTTTTAGGGATGAAGAATCTTGATACAATTCAGAGATTTTTCGTTTCACTCAAAATGACAAGTTATATATTTATACCATTTCTAGGATTGTCATCTTGAAGGAACGAAGTGACTGAAAGATCTCTTAACTCAAATCAACTCCGAGATTTCTCACCCAACAAAAACATTAGGATTCGAAATGACAGGAGAATGAATAGATTACTTCATCATCCGTCATCCATCGGACTCCCCGCAATGACTGAGTAGGTATTGATCTTTCCAGAATTGTTCTTCTAAAGTTGAAATAACAGAACCATATATAATTTTACGGAAGATTTAATTGAGGTTATAAGACAAATTCAGCTGTGTTAATTTAACAATTGAATTAAAAAATAGAGTTAATGCAATTTTAGGAATGCGATGATAAAATAAGTACCTTAATACTGGATTACTTATCCACTGTTATTAATTATCCTATGGCTAATCGCTATCACTTTCTTATTGTTAGCCTCTTTTTGATTAATGAACCTCTAGTAACTCACTTAATGCATGATTACTAGAAAGTAACTCCCTAATAGAAATTTAAATTTGGTGTATTGCATATTTCATTAATCTGCAATTCATATTATTTCAAAAGAGAATATTATGACGTTATTAAAAATGGGAGTTATTGGAACTTCAAAAAAAGAAGACGAAAGACGCGTTCCTATTCATCCTGAACATTTTAAAAGACTTCCAGAAAACATTCGCCGACAATTAATTTTTGAGAAAGGATATGGTGCTCCTTTCAATATTGATGACGAAGAAATAAGAGAACTAACTGGTGGAATTGCAAACCGAAGTGAAATACTAACTGATCTTGGATCAGCCATTGTTGCCAAACCAATCTTATCTGATTTAGAAGAAATGAAAGAAGGTGGTATTTTGTGGGGATACCCTCATTGTGCACAACAAAAGCTGGTTACTCAAACAGCAATTGATAAAAAATTAACCTTAATTGCTTTTGAAGATATGTATGTCTGGCATCCAAATGGCCAAATGGGCAGACATACCTTTTATAAAAATAATGAAATAGCAGGTTATAGTGCCGTCATCCATGCACTCCAATTGAAAGGCATAGATGGTCATTATGGTAATCAAAGAAAGGTGATTATTTTTAGTTTTGGTGCAGTAAGCAGGGGGGCAATTTATGCTTTGAAAGCACATGGTTTTAGAGACATCACTATTTGTATACAAAGGCCAGATCATGAAGTGAGAGAAGAAGTTCTGGATGTGCATTATGTTAGACTTAAAAAGGGCAAAGGAAACCAACCACGGATGCTGATTGTTGAGCATGATGGAACAGAAAAATCATTATTGGATTTGATTAGTGAATCTGAAATAATTATTAATGGACTTTATCAGGATACGGATGATCCAATCAATTATGTAAACGAGGATGAAAAATCCAGTCTCAGACCCGGTTCACTAATTATAGATGTGAGTTGTGATGAAAATATGGGGTTTTACTTTGCTAAGCCTACTACTTTCAAAAACCCAATTATAGCTGTTGATAAGATTGATTACTATGCCGTTGATCATACACCTAGTTATTTCTGGGAAAGTGCGTCAAGATCAATTTCTGCTGCATTAATTGTGCATGTACCTTCTGTGATAAATGGTAGGGAAAAATGGAAGCAAAATGAGACAATTAAAAATGCAATAAATATTGATGAAGGTGTAATTGTGAAAGATAATATTCTTAGATTTCAAAATCGTGAAGCGTCTTATCCGCACAAGGTGAAGTAGTCATTAAATAAATAGGGCTTTATTCTCACAAACAATGCTTGTTGTTAGCAAGCATTGTAATTATAAGTTTCTTACACAAAAATCCTATTTTATGTTTGCACCAACAACAGCGGCCATCTGCATCATATCGATTGTCTGGCCTTCTTTCATATTTGTAAGGTCAGTAACCTTGCCCGATTTGCTTGTTGATTTTGTTTTTTTGAAGATAGGTAGTAAACTAGCATCAGCCACAATGAACTTGCCTGCATTTTCAGGTTTTCCATTTTCAGTTTTTGTTTGGAGCTTATTGTCTTTAATATAAGCCCAAAGTTTTTGTGTAATCTCTGTTCTAGGAAGTTCAGTTGCACCTAAAAATTCTGCTAGTTCACTTTGCAGTTTTACTGGTTTCTTCAATCCTTTTGCTTCTGCCATTTTAACTCCTTTTTATTTTATTTCGTTATTTGTGTAGAATAGCACTATTAAGTTAATTCGCTAACCAACTTAAAGAATACAATTTCAATTTTCAAATAGTATACAATAATATATTTGCGCCACTTGTCATTTATTCGTGGTATTTATTTAGAGATTACTTCGGAATAAATTCCTCGTAATGGCTATCCGTCATTCTGATTCGTCAGACAAGTCTGAGGAGCAAAGGGACTTGCTTACCGCAGACAGGTTAGTAGGAATGATCATACATTTCATTAATTTTATTTGTCATTCTGAATCCCGATTTTTGGGATGAAGAATCTTGATGTAATTTTAGAGATTTTTCGCTTCGCTCAAAATGACAAGTTCTCGAATAACTGTTAGATAGTCATTGCGAACCTCTTGTTTTTGAGGTGAAGCAATCTAAATTTTAAAGATTGCTTCGAAAAAAAATCTCACAATGACTATCTGTCATTCTGAGGAGTCCGGCAGTTGCCGGACAACGTGAGAATCTCATAGCCTGAATTAAAAACGAGATTTCTCACATACGTTCGAAATGACCGGAGAATGAATAAATTGCTTCGTCATCCGTCGTGCAACGGATTCCTCGCAATGACGGAATTTTCAAAATTAACTAAAACAAATCCAACTGAGTTGATTTAACAATTGAATCGAATGATTTACCAAACAACATTAAGACCGAGTCTGCAATAGGCTTTAGCTGTTTTTCTATATAATGCTGGTAATTAAAATCTTTAGGATTTAGTTCTGTTGGAACCGGTCCGCGTTTTGTAATAATATAATTTACAGTTCCTCTTTTCTGGTCTATCAATCGTGCAGCTTTTACGTGCGGCGGTTGTGTTTTTGTATAATGCTCAGAACTTTTTCTAAGTCTTTTTCTGTAGATCAATTTTTCGTTTAACTTTCCGCTTAATAAGTCATTAACAAATTGTCTAGTCCAATCTTCATAATCTTCGTCATTAAAAATTTTAAGATACAGTTCATGCTGAAACTCTTTTGCCAAGGCTGTCCAATCGGAGCGGACATATTCCATTCCGACAAAATCGAGTTTATCTTTTCCGATTAAGCCTGCGTAGCGTTTTTTTGCCCCACCTTCTCTACCACGCATAGAAGTTAACACTAACTTTGTATAATATTTTTCGTATTCAAGCTCTAAAAAGGAATCTAAATCAAATTCTTTTTTTATTCTACTATTCCAATACTCATTAAGTTTTTTGGCTATTGCTTTCCCGGTTTTTTCAGTATTAATAAATTGAGAAGTAACATGGACGAATAAAGAATCCGTATCTCCATAAATAACTTTTACATCATCGCTTTCTAAAAAAGTTTTACTTTCTTTTAATAACCATTGTCCCGTTCCGGTAATTGCATCGGGCAAATTTGGATGATAAAACCTGCAGCCATAAGAGCCCATTACACCGTAAAAGCTGTTCATCAATATCTTTATAGCTTGTGAAAGATAAGAGTCGTTAACCCTTTTAGCATTTTCACGATGCTGCATTAACTCTTTTATAAAATTTGGCAGAATATGATGTTCTCTTGAAAACTCAATATTTACCGGGGTGTTTAAGGGAAGCTCATTTGATAAGATCCGTGAAAGCGGATCAATTTTAAACGTCTGAATTATTGATGGGTACAAACTTTTAAAATCGAGAACAAAAACATTTTCATACAATCCCGGTTTGGGATCAAAAACAAATCCTCCGGCAGCATGACCCTGCGGTTTAATATCATTTACATTTGGTGCTACAAATCCGGTCTTATGAAACTTAGGAAGATAAAAATGATCAAACGCCGCAGTCATTTGTCCAAGCTGATCCAAAAACAATCCTGATATTTTACTTCTGGTAATAAGCTGATTAAAAATTTCTACTTTCTTAAAAATATCGGTTACCAAAATACAATCGGTTAGATTATATTCGGCCAGTTTTAATTTATCATTCTTAAATAAGTAATTTATTTGATCAACCTTGTTTTCATCACTTTCTATAGTTTTACCTTTACCAAGTAATTCTTGAGCTACTGTTTCCAGTTTATAATTTGTAAAGGAATAAAAAGCGGAACGCAAAGTCATTGGTCCGTCTAATACAATCCTGCCGGAAATTTTTGCAAAAAATCTACTGCTTGTTCTCTGAATAATTTTTGATACTGAATTATCTCTCCCAATGGTAAATTTCACATTATTTTGTAGTGATCTTTCCTCAAGAATTTTAAGATCAAATCCTAAAACATTCCAGCCAATTATTACATCAGGATCCAGTTTTTTTAAATCTGCAACAAAATTTTCTAAAAGAGTTTTTTCTGAATCGTGCTGGAAAATATGATCAGCTAATTTCTGATTGGTCTCACCCAATACTCTTACAAGTTTAATTTCTTTTTCGGTATTTGTAAAATGAATTGCATATGAATAAATGCTGTCATCCTTAATGTTGGTCTCAATATCAATTGAGGCAATTTTAAGTTTAGGTGAATAATCTATTGGTGCTATTTTTGGGTTTTGAAAAATTAGGATATTGTTCTGCTTAACAAATTTCCCTTCAATTTTAACTTGAGCATTAATTCCCTTTTCCATTAGAAATCTTTTTGCCGGAGTTAAGTCACTTTCGTATGTTGTAATGTGTTGCGACTGAAGAAGCTCAGCAGCTTTTAGTAAGTTATTTTGTGTGTTAAAATAAACGGCATCAACCGGATTGAGTGAAAAAGATTTTAAATTAACCTCTTTCCTCATATAGGAATAGGGGAGATTTAATTTAACGTCACGATCAATAAAAAAGACTGGTTTATTTTTGAAGATTAGCTTTACAGTTCCTTCGTTAGAAATCCCCCAAAATATTAGAGAATTTTTACCGTTAAAATCATTCCACTCATTAGTTATTAGAAATGCATCAAGGATTATTTTTTGGTTGGACATGAGGTTTTACAATTTTATCAAAGTGTTCTTTATTGAATCTCTCAATTCGGATTTTACATTTACTTCTTCAGCGTAATTATTCCAGGCAGATACTTTTTCGTTTACCTGAGTTATTATCTTTTCAGCTTTTTTTATATTCATTGATTTTGCAATTGTTAACAAATCATGTTTCGTAATATCCTTACGTTTTCCATTAATACTTAGTGCATGTTGGCTAACCCAAATACTATCCGGTCTGTAAGCATGGCAAATATCATAGGCGGGAGCCAATTCCCATTTCTTTTCTTTTTTTAACCTGAATGCGAAATTTTTAGTATGGTCGTCACAATTTTTTGCAAGAACATTAAATACCATTCGGCGAAACATTTGTTCAGCCTCCGGATATGTTAAACGAAGTAACCTCATTGTTTGAAATAGCTGCTCGTAACTAAAGCTATTCACTTCGTTAAAATCGTAATGCTGCATTGCGCAGAATGTTTGAATATGATGTTTTTGATTCCCATTATCTCTATCATATCTTTTTGTCATAAAATGTGCTCTGCCATTCTCTTCGAACAATTGAGATTCCATAATATTAATTCCACAATCTCTCGCCATATTGTAATATGCCATTTCAACTCGTCCATAATCCTTACTTTGGCCAAATTGTGTTTCACTTACTCCATCCAGTTTTATTAACCAATGTTCAAAGCCCTTTGGAGCAATTGTTTGCCCTGATCTAACTTCTCCTGTTTTATGGTTATACGCAATGATCGCTTTTGGTCTTGCTCCTCCCGCTGATGTTCCAATTCTTAATATATCCGCAACAGCTTTCTGTTCATCTTTTAACAAATTGGTGTTAAAGTCATTTCTGTTGGACAGCATTTTTTTTGCAACATTTACTAAGCTTTCCATTTCTACATTAAATGTTCTTTTAGTTGGTTTTAATTGTGCGGGTTCAAATTCTAAAGCTCCCATTCCCCGTGTTCCGATAAAACAAAGCTGTTCAATGGGATTCATACTATTTTCTGCCCTGCCATTCTGAGCAAGCCAAATATTGATTAATTGGTTTCCATATTTATCAGGCAAAACATCAGCTAATAATCCTGGCAAACCCTTGAAAGTATCGAATTCACTATTTCTCGATGCCCTCAATTCGGGGAAAGAAAAAATTTTGCTATTTGAAGTAATTGGCATTTTGAGAGGTGATAAATCCCATCCCAATTCTTCAATTTTGGGATCGTATTCAAAACTAGAGACACCGGTATTCTCATTCCATGCAACAGCCCCAATTGTTTGGTTCCAAATTTTTACGAAAGCTGTTGTTATCATTACCAATCGCTCACATTAGATTGATTATTCTTTGAACTTCTGGCACGTTTACGTTTTTTCTGCTCTAGTTTTGCTTGTTCAATAGGACTAATTTGTTGTTCAACTTTAAATACATCCATTATTTGTAGAAGATCCAAGACTCTCAGTACCTGTAATAAGGTTGCAATAGTTACGGTTTCACCCCGTTCAAGTAAACTTAATGTTGAACGACTGATTCCTGCATCTTTTGCTAAATCATTCTGTGTTTGATTTTTCTGTAAACGATGATGCTTAATAAATTTTCCGATTTCGACACTTAGAGCAAAATCACTCATCGATTGCCAGTTTATGTATGAATTATTAATCATTAGTTTAATAAATTTATATTATTGCATGATATTTAATGCAAAGATACAAAAATAATTACTCTTTGTCAATATTATGAATGATATATCATACGTAATATGCATATTTTGATTATTGTGCATGAATATTCATACTAATTAATCAAATGCCTTTAGCAATGATGAATATAAATTCTAAATGAAACTTCTGAAAAATTAATAACACATGTCATTCTGAGGAGCGAAGCGACGTGAGAACCGAGCTTGCGAGCTCACCGAAGGTAATCTTTTTTTAGCTAAAAACAAAGATTTCTCCCTTCGGTCGAAATGACTTTGAAAGTACAAAACAGAGATCTCTAAATATAGATTAGTTTTTTCTATACCAAACGGTTGGAAAAAATTAGCGTAAAATCAATTTTTTGGATAAAAATATGAAGTAAATTTATTTTCGAAATCAAGGAGTTCTTTCAAATATTTTTTGTTCTTTACTCAAGCTAAATCCAAGACTATAATAAAATTTATGAGCATCTTCACGTTTAGTATTACACCGGACTCTAATTTTTTCTATATCATTACTGTTTGTATCAATTTTGTTTATCAATAATTTAGCAATTCCTTTTCGTCTCTCCTTTCTATCTACGACTAATCCGCAAATTTCAATAAACGGTTTTGTAGTTAATCTAAGCGCAATAAAATAATGAATGTAACCGACTACTTTATTATTTAGTTCCGCAACAAAAGCAAAATGGTCGGGATTACTTATTATGCTTTCTATTTGACCGGCAACAGAGTCTTTATCGATACTTGTTCCCAACTGACTTACAAGTTCCGAAATTGCTTGAGAATCTTCTATGAAAATATTCCTGATAGTTATTTGATTCGTCATAACATTCTTGAGATAATTAAAGGAAACCAATTGAGGAATACAAACCTAATTATTTATCATGCTATAAAACTCTTTTAGCTCTTGTTTAGTATCCTTACTTAATCCATGCCATCGAATACCCTGAATTGCACCCTCAAGAGCAAGTAACATATTAATGCAAGCACCACCATTTTCTATTGTCGAGATTTTAATTATAGCTTCTTTACTGCCCAATTCTTTAAGCTCTTTTTCGCTGTTTACTCCAATTGCATTCAGTTTTTCTTGAATAGTTTTGCCAATATTGGGTAGGTTATTAAGATCATTCATATTGAAACTCCAAATATAATTATATTTATCCAATTGAAACGTCTGAAAAATTAGTTTTGAACCCCGAATGTCATTTCGACCGAAGGGAGAAATCTTTATTTTTAGCTTATATTAAAAGATTACCTTCGGTGAGCTCGCAAGCTCGGTTCTCACGTTGCTTCGTTCCTCAGAATGACATGTGTTTCTTATTTTTTAGAAAATTTTATTATTTTATTGCGACTCTTACAGCCTCCATTAGTAACTTTATTATTGCAGCTTGATTTATATCTTCTGGCGATTTATAAATTTTATAAAATACTTGTTTATTAGTTCCCCGAATTAAATAATTATCTACATCTTTGATTTTATTTCCATGTGAAAAACCAAGCAATACACCTTCTTTTATTCCACCTTTCGGAATTGAAGAAGGCCAGATAATGCAGATTCCTCTTTTAGCATAGAAGTATGGAACATTATAAGAAATTTTTTCTTTACAATTTTTTGGGATGTTTTCTAAAACAATTTGCCTGAGTATATCTAAAATTATTCTCTCATTTTCAGGTATATATTCATAAAGTTCATGTAGTGATTTAATTTTCATTTTTGGAAAACTATATTTTATTTTTTCATTGCGTCTTCCACTGCAGACCAAGTACTCCAGATTTCAGCTTCCAAAATTTTAAATTTTGTTGAATCCGGGCCTGCTTTAATCTGATCGAAAATGTCATGCATTTCTCCTCTAAATTCAGGATAATTATCTGTTTCTACCAACATTTTATTCCAAGCTTTAATGTGTGATTTGAATGCATCGGAAAATGGTTTTGGACAATTCGAGAAGTCTAATGATTTAAGACTAGCAGTATAATTAATGATTGTTTGACTAAGTGAAATTTCTTTGCAGGCATTATTCCTTACTGTTCCAAGGGAATCATCATCAGCAATTATCATTTTAACGCAGTTATCTATAATAATGTCTGCACTAGAATTGTTTCCATTATTTAACTTTGATTCTCCACAAGAAATGATAAATAATAGTATTGTAATAATTAAAAAAGAAATTCTAATAACTTGTTTCATCTAATTCTACCTTCCCCAAAAAGTTTTGTAAATAAAGATTTTTTATACTAAAATTAAAATGTCTCAATAGCAGCAAACTACTAGTAATTATGAAAAATGAATTGTCATTTTGTTTCGTGTTTTATTTACCAATCTTAGAAAATTGAAATATTTAAAAAATTAGAATTTTTTAATAAATATCACAAAAAAAATTTAATAATTTATAAGATATATCTTTCTCAAAATATTCATAAAACAAGTACTATTTTAACATATTTATATACAAAAATCGCATAATTTTTACTGTGCAAAATTTGCGAAAATTGTGCAAAATTAAATAAAACCCTAACCTATCCGATTTTCCTTTTTGATTTTGTTTTAATTTCTTACATTATCAGGTAACAGTTATTTTTAATTCATATAAATGTATAAAAGGAGTAGAAAATGGCAAATGCTCAATTTAACATCAATCTGCCAGATAACGAACCAATAAAACCATATGGGCCAGGTTCGCCTGAGAAGGTTTCACTTAAGAAAAGAATTGAAGAATTAAAAAATCAAGTATTAGAAATCCCATTGATTATTGGTGGGAAAGAGGTAAAAACCGGTAATATGGGTGATTGTGTAATTCCTCATGACCACAAAACTGTAATTGGAAGATACCACAAAGCCGGAGCAAAAGAAGTTAACTTAGCTATAGAAGCTGCGTTAAAAGCTAGAGATCCTTGGGCAGCTTTAGACTGGCATGAAAGAGCAGCAATATTTTTAAAAGCTGCTGATTTATTAGCTTCGCCTTATTGGAGAGATACATTAAATGCTGCAACTATGCTTGGTCAAAGTAAAACTGCTTTTCAAGCAGAAATTGATTCAGCTTGTGAACTAATTGATTTCTTTAAATTTAATGCTTATTTCGCTCAACAAATTTATGAACAACAACCACCTCATTCACCAGCAGGTATGTGGAATAAAATGGAATATAGAGCATTAGAAGGTTTTGTGTTTGCTGTTGCTCCATTTAACTTTACGTCTATCGCCGGTAATCTTCCTACTTCTCCTGCATTAATGGGAAATGTAGTTCTTATGAAACCGGCCTCTAGTGCAGTGTATTCAGGATACTGGTTAATGAAATTATTTGAAGCAGCAGGTTTCCCGGCAGGTGTAATTAACTTTGTTCCGGGTTCAGGAAGACAAGTAGGTGATCCGGTAATGAGTTCACCATATTTGGCTGGAATTCACTTTACAGGCAGTACTCCGGTATTCCAAAACATGTGGAAAACTGTGGGTGATAATATTGCTAATTATAAATCATATCCAAGAATAGTCGGTGAAACAGGTGGTAAAGATTTTGTATTTGTTCATAAAAGTGCCGATGTAAAAGAAGTTGGTACCGGACTGATTAGAGGTGCTTTTGAATATCAAGGACAAAAATGTTCAGCTGCATCAAGAGCTTATATTCCTCAATCAATGTGGAGATCATTGAAGAAGTTTTTAGTGGATCAATTAAA